>Ga0209802_1000005_pt1 | contig 143669 bp, 136 predicted proteins | sample GraSoiAngelo_129_FD_185886 | JGI IMG/M metagenome (GOLD analysis project Ga0209802, IMG submission 185886) | Grasslands soil microbial communities from the Angelo Coastal Reserve, California, USA - 14_0927_12_40cm (SPAdes) (version 2) | ecosystem: Environmental > Terrestrial > Soil >...
CGTTCCTGCGGGTGAAGGGGGCCCGAGCGCTCGCCCCGCGCTCGCTCGCGGCGCTGCGTGAGCTGTACGGCTGGCGCGAGGTGCTCGCGGCGGAGCAGGATAAGGCCACGTTCCGCATCATCGGGAACGACGCCCTCGTCGCCGTCGCGAAGGCTCTCCCACGATCGGCCGCGGAGCTCGCGCTCGTCCCACAGCTTCCCGCCACGCTGGCGCGCCGGCATGGCCCCGCGCTGCTCGAGAGCGTGCGACGGGCACTCGCGCTCGCCGAGGCCGAGCTGCCGCGCATCGAGCGCAGCGCGCGACCACCGAAGGACGCGGCGTTCGACGGCCGCGTCGAACGCCTCAAGGCGGCACGTAACCGCGTGGCCGCCGAGTTCGGCCTCGACCCGGGCGTGTTGTGCGGCCGCTCCACGCTCGAGGCCGTCGCACGGACGACCCCGACCCCAAACGATCGCGCCGGGCTCTCTCGAGTAGCGGAGCTCCGGCGCTGGCAAATCGAGGTGCTCGGAAACGCCCTGCTCGCGGCGCTCGCCTAGAGCCCCATCAGGGCCCGTACCTTGGGGTCCATCTTTTCCGGCGTCCAGTACGGCTCCCACACGATCTCGATGTTCACATCGGTCACACCGTCGAGCGCGCGGATCACCTTGTAAGCGTCGTTCGTGATCATCGGACCGGCGGGGCAACCGGGGGACGTGAGCGTCATGCGGACCTCCACCTCGCCGTCCGCGATCTCCACGTCGTACACGAGGCCCAGGTCGATGATATTCATGTCGAGCTCGGGGTCTTTCACCTGGCGCAAGGCTTTCCGTACCACCTCGGCCGTGAGCTGTACCGGCGCCGTCATGGATCACTCCTTCTTTACAATGCCCCTCACGTGCGAAGCTAGTGGACCGCGTACCCGCGCACCAGGCAACGCCGCCGCCGCGCGATCCACCCGTACGCGCGCCGCGCCACCGGGCGCACGCCTGGGACTCGGAAGACGCCCGCCAGCCACCGCCAGCGCGGCAGGAGGCGGAGGATTTCGGGCGCCGCGTCCGCGCCGGCCAGCACGCGGCCGTCGGGAGGGGGAAGCATCAGGTGCATCGCTGCCGCGAGAGCGGGCAGCGGGATGCCGAATCTCGCGACCCGCTCCTGGTCCTGGAACGGGACCACGTCCAGCCGGTGTTGCCGGTCCGAGCGTAGCACCAGATCCACGCACCGCCGGCAGAAGCCGCACTCGCCGTCGTAGATCAGGGTGGGCCGCTCAACGCCCATCGGACGCCTGCGCCGCCCCGTCGGCGACCCGGCCGCGCACTCCCTTGAGAATCGTGAAGGGGCGCCGCGCACGCGGCACGAACGCCCGGTTGGTGAGCAGCACAACGAACAGGTCGCGGTCCGGATCGATCCAGAGCGAGGTGCCGGTCCAGCCGGTGTGGCCGTAGCTCTTGGGGCCGAACCGCGTCCCGGCGCTCGACAGCTGCTCACCGGTGGGGAGCGCCTGCCAGCCGAGGGCACGCGCCTCCGTACCGTGCCTGAAGCCTGCGGCCTTGGTTGTGAACTGTCGCACTGTCTCCGGGCGCACCAGCGCCCGGCCGTCCGGGCCCGCGCCGCTCCGCAACATGAACTGCGCGAACCGGGCCACGTCCCGCGCCGTGGAAAAGAGGCCTGCGTTCCCGGAAACCCCGCGCAGCTTGAAGGCGCTGCCGTCGTTCACGACACCCGCGACGGCATGCCCGTGCCAGACGCCCGTCGGGGCGATCCGTCCCTTGAGCCGGGCCGGCGGCCGGAACGTCGTCTGCTGCAGTCCGAGCGGCGTGAACACCTCCCGAGCGGCGAACACGTCGAGCGGCTGGCCGGCCGCGCGCCGTACCGCCTCCCCGAGCAGGATCGCGTTCAGGTCGCTGTAGATGACGCGCGTGCCGGGCGGGACGCGGGGCTGTTCCGAGAGCACGCGCCGCATCAGCGCCGCGCTGTCGGGAAGGGCCTTGAGCTCCGCGTCCGGGATATCGGCGCGCAGCCCGGACGTGTGGGCGAGGAGCTGCTGCACCGTCACGCCCGCCGTCTCCGTCCCGGCGAGCTCGGGGAGGTACGTCGCGATGGGGGCGTCGAGCGTCACCCGACCGCGGTCCACCAGGATCATCAGGGACGTCGTCGTCGCGATCGCCTTGGTGAGCGAGGCGAGGTCGTAGAGGGTGCTCTCGGGATCGACGCCCGGGCTCCCCGCCGACCAGGTGAGGTGGCCATAGCCCTTGGCGAAGAGGATGGTGTCGCGCCGGCCGATCACCAGCGCCGCGCCAGGATACGCACCCTGCCGGATGCCGTCCAGGACCAGGGGATCGAACGTCGTGGCGTCAAACGCTGCCGGTCGGGGTAGCCCAACCCCCGGGCCATGCCCCGGGGTTGCCACAGACCCCGTTTGCAGGAGCAGCAGAACTGCTAGCACCAGATGCCCGGAATCCGCCGGCTGCACGCAGGACACCGCCCGTCCGCGCCCACCCGCTGCTGTTTGATCACGTACCCGGAGCGCTCGATCAGCAGGTCGCCGCAATCGGGGCAGTAGGTGTTCTCCCAGCGGCCGACCCTGCCCGGAAGGTTGCCGGCGTAGATGAACTTGAGGCCGGCCCGGGCTCCGATGTCGCACGCGCGTAGCAGCGTGTCCGCCGAGGTGTCATCGGGGTCGGTCATCTTGTAATCCTTGTGGAACGCGGTCACGTGCCACGGGATCTCGGGCGAGATCGCGGCGATGTAGTCGGCGGCGCGCGCGAGCTGCGACGCATCGTCGTTGAAGCCGGGTACGATCAGGGTGACGAGCTCGAGCCACAGGCCGCGCTCGTACACCATCCGGATCGCGTCGAGGACGTGTTGCAACACACCACCGAGCTCGCGGTAGCGTTTGTCGTCCATCGCCTTGAAGTCGATCTTGTAACAGTCGGTCCACGGCCGGATGTAGTCGAGGACTTCGGACGTGGCGTTCCCGTTGGAGATGAACGCCGTCTTGAGCCCGTTGGCGCGCGCGACCTTGAAGACGTCCACCGCCCATTCGGCGGTAATCAGCGGCTCATTGTACGACGAGCCGACCAGCCGTGCGCCCTGGCGCAGGGCGAGCCGCACCAGACCCTCGGGGGTCGCGTCGCTGGGCAGCACGCCCGCCGCGTCGTCACGCAGCGCCTGGCTCGTGAGCCAGTTCTGGCAGTAGCCGCAGTGAAAGTCGCACCCCAGCATGCCGAACGTGAGCGTGTCGGAGCCGGGGAGGGCGTGGAAGAAGGGCTTCTTCTCGGTCGGATCGCACTGCAGCGCCGCGACGTAGCCCGCCGGGACGTAGAGCGTGCCGTCCTTGTTGAACCGGACCTTGCAGATGCCACGCCGTCCCGGCCGCACCAGGCAGCGGTGGCCGCAGGCGAAGCACCGCACGGCGCCGCCCTCGAGCTTCTCGACCAACGCTCCTTCCCGCACGCGTGCGTCCAGCACCTGGGCGAGCGTGGCGGCGCCACCGTCGGGAGCGTCGTGGGTCAGGAAGGAGGTGATGGTGCGCTGCGTCATGGGTGGGCCCAACCCGGAATATACGCGGGACCGGCGCTACCGCAGGCTCCCCGGCGGGAGCTGATAGAGCAGCAGCGCGGAGGCGATGTCCCGGGGCGAGAGGTCCCGCACCTTCGTCATCGCGAACATGATGTCGGTCGAGTCCGACGAGTGGTCGAGACCGATCAGGTGCCCGATTTCGTGGAGCGCGACGACGCGGACGTCGTCCCCGGCGAGCGGACGCCCGGCGGGGTCGAAGGTGGCAAGCGTGACCACGCCGCTCACGAGGTGGCCGTCCTGGTCCCAGCTCAAGTCAGTCTGGCCGGTCCGCTGGATCTCGAACTGGAGCCTCCAGCGGAAGCGCACTTCGGCGGATGTGGAGTCCGCGTCGAGGTTGAAGCGCACCGGCACACCGACCTCCTGCCAGCGCTGGAACGCGCTGCGCACCGCGTCGAGGAAGCCCGTCTGAAAGTTGGCGGCCGTACCAGGCCCGAGATACACCTTCACCGGGCTGAAGATGCGGTTGTCCCAGCGATGCAGCATCGAGTCCTCGCTCTGGGCCACGACCTCGTTGAGGTAGGTGTAACCCGCGCTGGCGCGGATGCGGCGCCGCGTCTCGGAGCGAGCGAGCAGCTCCATGTAGCTCGGGCCCGACGTGCCGGCCGAGACCGGCGGCGCGAGCGGGGCAGGGGACTGGCCGCCCTGCGACACCGTCCCGTCGCCCGTGCCGCGCCCCGGCGCGGCGACCGTGTCCGCCCGCGCGACGACGACGCTGGTCGAGTCGACCGGGGCGGCGCGCGACGGCCGGCGCGTGGAGGGCGCGAACACGTTCCACAGCACCGCGGACGTGAAGAACACGGTGAGCCCGGCGATGATGATGGCCAAGCGACGCTCGATCATGTGCGCAATATGTCGGAATGCAGTCGCGTGCCGCTAGCTTTGGCCTGGGGGCGTCTCTATGATTGTGACCTCCCTATGCTGGAACAGTAGGTGTTCGCGTTACCCGCGGGCCCCCTCGTCCGCTGGCGCGGGTGGGTCATCGCGGCGTGGGCGGCGCTCGCGCTGCTGTTCGCCCCGCGGGCTAGCCACGTACAGCAGGTGCTCGCCCTGCGCGGCGGCGCGAGCGAGACCACCGAGTCCGCGCGCGCCTCCGACCTCCTCAAGCAGGCCTTCCCCAGTCCGTTCGCGGACTATGTCGCCATCGTCGTGCACGGGCCGGTGCGCTGGACGAACCAGCGCTTCGAGGTGGTGCTCGACACGCTGAAGGCGGCCACCGAGCGGCGGCCCTACGTCAGCCAAGTGATCTCCGTCCGCTCGATCGGCGAATCCAGCTTTGTCAGCAAGGACCGGCGCACCACATTCCTGATCGCCGCGCTGACGCCGGAATTCACGAGCGACATCAACAAGAGCGTCATCCCCGACCTGCGGGACAAGATCCGGGACGCCCTGGCGCGGGCGCCCGGCTCCGACGGTTTCGATGTGAAGGTGACCGGCTTTCCGGCGCTGGACCACGACGTGCGCACCGTCAGCGCCGAAGACACGGAGCGGGGCGAGGCCCGGGTGCTGCCGCTGACGCTCGTCGTGCTGGTCGTGGCGTTCGGCGCGCTGGTGGCGGCCATGCTCCCGGTCATCGTGGGCCTGCTCGCGATCACCATCGCGCTCGGCCTCGTGACCATCGCCGCACGCTACCTCCCGATGTCGGTCTTCGTGCTGAACATCACCACCATGGTGGGACTCGGCGTGGGCATCGATTACTCGCTGCTCATCGTCACGCGGTTCCGCGAGGAGCTAAATCGCGGGCTGTCGCCGGTCGACGCGGCCGTGCGGACGATCGAGACCGCCGGATCGGCCGTGATCACCTCGGGCATCACGGTGGTGGTGGGCTTCGCCGCGCTCGTATGGACGCCGCTGTCGGACACGCGGTCCGTCGGCGTGGGCGGGCTGCTGGTGGTGCTCGCGGCCGTGCTGCTCGCGACCACGTTCCTCCCGGCCCTGCTGGCGGTACTGGGCCGCAGCATCGACCGACCACGCTGGCTGGCGCGTCCGCTCGCCCGGTTTCACGCACCGACCGGCTGGGAACGCTGGGCGCGTTGGCTCGGGCACCGCCCCTGGCGCGCGGTCGCGTTCGGCGGCGTCGCGATCATCCTCCTCACCCTCCCGCTCGCCAAGATCCGCCTCGGTCTCCCCGCCACCAACTGGTTTCCGCCCGAGTCGGAATCAGGCCAGGGCCTGGCGACGCTGCGGGCGATGGGCGCGAGCGGCGCAATCCAGCCGATCCGCGTCGTGGTGCAGCTCCCGGAAGGCGAGTCGGCGTTGGCCGGACGCCGGTTGCCGGGCCTCAAGGCGCTGACCGACTCGCTGCGCAAAGACCCCCGGGTGCGCGAGATACGCGGTGTGGCGAGCATCCGACCGGGAATGTCGACCCTGCAGCTCGCGATCTATTACAGCGACGTCGAGGCGGTCCACGCCGCGAATACCAAGTTCTTCGACGCCTATCTGAGCGCCGACCGGCGCATCACGCTGCTGGATGTGATCCCCGCGGATACCGTGTCGCTGGCGGGCATGATGGACGTGGCGCGACACGTTCGCGCCGTCGTCGCCCGAGGCGTGCGGGGACTGGCGGGCGCCGAAGTCGTGGTCGGCGGCTTCGCCGCCTCCAACGTCGACACCCAGCACGAGCTGTTGCGGCGCTTCCCCGAGACAGTCGGGCTCGTGCTGACCATCACCGCCATCATGCTGTTCATCGCGTTCCGCTCGCTGTTGGTTCCGCTCAAGGCGGTGCTGTTGAACTGCCTGTCGGTGAGCGCATCGTTCGGGCTCACCGTGCTCGTGTTTCAGGAGGGGTACGCGGGAAGGCTGTTCGGGCTGGAAGGCCCGACGCAGGCGATCTGGGTGGTCGTCCCCGTGCTGGTGTTCGCCATCGTATTCGGGTTGTCGATGGATTACGAGGTGTTTCTGCTGACGCGCGTGAAGGAAGTGTTCGACAAGACCGGTCGCAACGATCACGCCACCATGGAGGGGCTCTCCGCCACCGCGTCGACGATCACCAGCGCCGCGCTGATCATGATTCTGGTGTTCGGGACCTTCGCCTTCGCCCGGGTCCTCGCGGTGCAGCTCGTGGGGTTCGGTCTTGCGGCCGCGGTGCTGCTGGACGCCACGCTCATTCGCATGGTGCTGGTGCCGGCCATCATGCACATCGCGGGGAGATGGAACTGGTGGCCGGGGGTGCGGGCTCCCAAACTGGAAAGAGAGACCAGCGCCTAGGACGTAGCGCTCCTGTCATCCAACTGCCGCAGCTGCGCGCCCCACAAGTCCCAATGCCAGGCCGGGACCCTGATTCCGGTCCTGGGGTCTTTCAGCGGCTTGTACTGCAGCCATTCCGGCCGCATGCCGAGCTCGGCGCCAAGCGCCAGCAGGCGCTGCTTGTCGGCGCTCACGAGGTGCACCATGCGCTCCCCGTTGTGGACGTGCCGATGAAGCCAAACGCCGCCGTCGAGGGCGAAGCACATCCCCTCGCGGCGGCGCGTGAATTCGCGGTAGGGCTGGTCTAGGAGCAGGAAATGCGGCCCTCGGTCGTGGCGCTGCCGACCGGCGCCGCTGCGCCCGAGAAGAGGTAGCAGCGGCGGGGCGTGTTGGCGCTCGACGCCGTCGCCGACCACCCCTGAGCCGTGGCCTCGTTGACCGTGAGGCTGACGCCCGTCGACGCCTTGAAGTTATTCATGGCGTTGAGGTTCGGCGTATAGGTCGAGCTATCGTAAAAGAAGGCTTCTTCCGCGGTCGCGAGGTTACGCAGGTCGGACTTCATCGCGCCGATGTACGCCTTCTCCTTCGTGTTGGCGAACTTCGGAATCGCGATCGCCGCGAGAATCCCGATGATCACCACCACGATCAAGAGCTCGATCAGCGTAAAACCGCGTCGACCCGTCACCTGCGTACCCTCCGGGCGCCAAAGGGCGCCGAACCCTAGAACGCACGCACGTGGGCCGGCGCCACCTATAGTGGCAACCGGACGACAATCCTGCAAGAGCCATGCTTAACTCTTGGCATCGACCCAATTGCTTCCTACACCGATACTTACGACGAGCGGCACGCGCAGATTCGCGGCCCCCTCCATATGGCTTTTTACCACGTCCGTGGCGCTCCCCTGCTGCCCCTCCGGCACCTCGAACACGAGCTCGTCGTGCACCTGCAAGAGCATCCGAGCCGCGAGGCCGCGCGCTCGCAACGCCCGCTCGATGCGGATCATGGCGATCTTGATCAGGTCCGCCGCGGATCCCTGGAGGGGTGAGTTGGTCGCGGTGCGCTCGCCGAACGCGCGGATATTGAAGTTTCGGTCCTTCAGCTCCGGAATGTAGCGCCGCCGCCCGAACAGCGTCTCGACGTACCCCCGCTCGCGCGCCTCGGCGACCGTCCGGTCGAGCCAGGTCCGCACGCCGGCGAACCGCGCAAAATACTCCGCGATGAACGCCTTCGCCTGGTCCTGCGAGATGCCGAGCTGGCGGGCGAGGGCGAACGGTCCCTGCCCGTAGATGGTGGCGAAATTGATCGTCTTCGCGCGGGCGCGCATCTCCGGCGTCACGTCGTCCTGGGGCACGCCGAAGATGATCGCCGCCGTCTGGCGGTGGATGTCTCCGCCCTGCTCGAAGGCCCGCACGAACGCCGGGTCGCCGGACAGGTGGGCGAGCAGCCGCAGCTCGACCTGGGAGTAGTCGGCGGTGAGGAGCAGCCACCCCGGGGCCGCCACGAAGGCTCGCCGGATCGCCTCGCCGCGCGGCGTCCGCACGGGGATGTTCTGGAGATTCGGATCCGAGGACGACAGGCGGCCGGTGGCGGCGCCGGCCTGGTTGTAGCTGGTATGGATTCGCCCGGTTCGGGGATTGATGAACCCCGGCAGAGCGTCCACGTAGGTCGACTTGAGCTTCGCAAGCTCGCGGTACTCGATCAGCAGGCGCGGGACCTCGTGCCCCATGGCGGCGAGCTGCTCCAGTACGTCGTAATCGGTGGACGGTCCGGTCTTCGTCTTCTTGAGGATGGGAAGCTGGTGCTTCTCGAACAGGACGTGGCGCAGCTGCGGAGTCGAGTTGATGTTGAACTCGGTACCCGCCGTCCGGTAGATCGCGCGCTCGAGCTCGGCCAGCTCCCGGGCGAACTGACGCGAGATGTCCGTCAGTCGCTCGAGATCGACGCGCACGCCGCGCCACTCCATTTCGACGAGCACGGAGACGAGCGGCACCTCGACGGTCTCGAGCAGCGCGAGCAGGCGGTGGTCCTCGAGCTCGGGCTGGAACGCCTCACGCAGCCGCAGCACCACCTCACTGTCGCCGCAGGAGTACCGGGCCGCGTCCGCCACCGGGACCGCCGCGAACGGGCGCTCGGCCCGCCCGCGCCCCGCGACGTCCGCATAGGTCCGCATCTCGAGCGACAACCGCTCGCGCGCCAGGTCGTTGATCGCGTGCGAGCGGCGACCGGGGTCGAGCACGAAGCTCGCGAGCAGCGAGTCGTAGACCACGCCCGCGAGCTCGATGCCGGCGCGGCGCAGCACCAGCCAATCGTACTTGATGTTGTGTGCCGCCTTGGGCACGCGGGCGTCCGACAGCAGCTCACGCAGCGGCGCGATGGCCTCGCTCGCCGGGGGTGGGAGGTTGCGCGGTGGTGTTCCACCGGCGAGCGCGCCGTCGGGGGCGACGTGCGCGAACGGGAGATACCACGAGCGGCCCGGTGCGACGGCGAGCGACATGCCGACGATCTCCGCCCGCATCGGGTCGAGCGCCGATGTCTCCGTGTCGAGCGCCACGAGCCGGGCGCGGCGACACTCCGCCACCACGGCGGCGAGCGCGGCGGGATCGTCGACGATCGTGGGCTCGACGGCCAGGGCCGTAAGCGCGGGAGCTCCGGCGACGGCGGGCGCCTGCCGGTCCGCCGCAGCGGGGCTTCTCGTGCCCACGGCTTCGAGCGATCCGAGCTTCGGGATGAGCGAGCGAAACTCGAGCTCGGTGAAGAGCTCGCTCAAGCGCGCGACGTCGGGCGGGCGGACCCGCAGCCCCTCGAGGTCGAGCGTGATCGGCACGTCGCGGCGGATAGTGACGAGGTCACGTGACAGCCGTGCCAGCTCGACATCGCGCGCCACCGCTTCGCGGGCGCGCTTGCCGGCGATCCGCTCCGGGTTTGCCAGGATCGCGTCGAGATCGCCGAAGGTGCGCAGCAGCTCGAGGGCGGTCTTCTCCCCGACGCCCTTCACGCCGGGAACGTTGTCCGACGTGTCCCCCACGAGCGCCAGATAGTCGGTCACGCGCGTGGGGGGCACGCCGAGCCGTTCGCTCGCGTTGGTCTCGTCGACCCAGTGCTCCTCGACTGCGGCCGGGCCCCCCCGGCCGGGGTTCAAGAGCGCGATGCGGGGCCCGATCAGCTGGTAGAAATCCTTGTCCCCCGACACGATGACGACCTGGACGCCGCGGGATGCCGCCTGGATCGCGAGCGTCCCGATGACGTCGTCCGCCTCGTACCCCTCGACCCCGACGACCGGCACGCGGAAGGCGGCGAGGATCTGCTCGATCCGTTCGACGGAGCGGTCGAACTCCTGCTGCAGCTCGGCGGTGAGCTTCTCGCGCGTCGCCTTGTACGCGGGGTAGGCCTGTTGCCGAAACGACTCGCCCACGTCGTGCACCCACGCGAAGTAGTCGGGCCGCCGCCGGTCCAGCAGGCGGATCAGGAAGTTGGTGATTCCCCAGGCGGCGGACGTGTTCTCGCCGCGCCGCGTCGTGAGCGGACGGGCGATCATCGCGAAGAAGGCCCGGTAGATCAGGGCGTAGCCGTCGACGAGATAGAGGGTCGGCTGAGGCTCGGTCATGGCGGGACAAACATACAAAAACCCCGCCCGGCGGTTCTCGCGGGCGGGGCGACGCGAATGGCGTGGGGTCGCTACACGCGCACGACGTTCATGGCGTGCAGCCCCTTGTCCCCGGTCTTCACTTCGAACTCCACCGCTTGCCCTTCGGCGAGCGTCTTGAAACCGTCCATCTGGATCGCCGAGAAGTGCACGAACACGTCCTCGCCCGCCTCCTGCTCAATGAAGCCGTACCCCTTGGCGTCATTGAACCACTTCACCTTTCCCCTGGACATTCGATCTGCCTCCTGCAAGGTCACACGATGGGGCATGGCGCCCGCTCGACCCCCTGTCGAGCGCGATAGAAATGATGCGGGCCGGAGGGCTTGTCAAGCAGTCGCTCAATTGCTCGTGACGCCGTACAGGGCGCGGTAGACCTCACGGTTGCGCAGCACCGAGCGCACGTACCCCCGGGTTTCCTGGTACGGGATCAGCTCGACGAATTGGTCGACGTCGGTCGTGGCCGCGCGAGCCAGCCAGCGCGTCACGGGCGTGACGCCGGCGTTGTACGCCGCCACGGCCGCGTCGACGCGCCCGCCGAAGCGACGCAGCAGCTCGTCCAGATGGGCCGCCCCGAGGTGGAGGTTCAAGTCGGGCACGGTGATCCAGTCGGGATAGAAGGTGACGTCGAGCCCGCGGGCGGTGAGGGCGGCGGTCTCGGGCGTGAGCTGGGCCAACCCCCGCGCCCCGGCGGGCGAAAGCGCCTCGGCGTCGAACACACTCTCCTGGCGCACGATCGCGACGAAGAGGAAGGGGTCGACGCCGAATTCGGCCGCCTCCGCCTCAACCGCCGGGCGGTTCGGCCACGGGAAGATGGCACGCAGCACGCGCGGATCGGCGGGGGCCTTGAGGGCCGCCTGCCAGCCGACGCGCACGGCCGCCGGCCCGAACCCGCGGATCGCGAGCCCGTCGCTCCAAGCGAGCAGCGCTTCGATCTCCTGCTGCGGCGCGCGGCCCAGGATGGCCCGCACTTCGAGCTCGGCCGCGGTGTCGAGCCCGGCGAGCACGAGGGTGTCGAGGCGGGCGAGCGACGCTGCGACCGCCGGGGACGCCGCGGGCAGCGGCGGCGCGGACAGGCGGAGGGGTGGCAGCGGCACCTCGCGTCGCGCCCGCAGGCCGTAGTAGCCGATCGAGTCCTCGTGTGCGAGCGCCACCCACGCCGCCTCCGCGGCGGCCGTGTCGCCCCGCAGCAGCGCCAGCCTGCCGAGCCAGAACCGGGCGGCGGTGCGCTGCGGCGCCGCGGTCGCGACCTCCGCCTGGTACAGCGCCGCCGCGCTGTCGAGCAAGCCATGGCGCTGTGTCTCGGCCGCGAGCCGAAAGCGCGCCAGCGACGCCCGCACGTCGGCGGGATAGCGCGCCACCAGCTCGGCGAACCACGGCGTCGCGCCCGCCCAGTCGCCGCGGTCGGCGAACATGTCCCCGAGCACGTAGAGCGCGGTCGGCGCGGCCGTGTCGCTGGGATACGACTGGGCGAATCCCCCGAGCGCTTCGCGGGCGCCCGGGTCGCCGAGGCGGACGAGGATGCGCGCGCGGCGATAGATCGCGAGCGGCCCGAGCGCGGCGTCCTTCGCCGCCGCCCGGTAGGCGCGCTCGGCATCGCGCAGGCGTCCCGCCCCTGCGAGCAGCTCCCCGAGCAGCAGCAGCGTGGCCGCGCTAGAGTCGCCCTGACGCACGGCCCGTTCCACTTCCAGGCGGGCGTCCGCGGCGGCGCCGTGGGGCTTCATCGCGCGCGCGAGCGCCACGCGCTCGGGCGCGGTGCGGGGCGGGAGCGACGCGAGCACCACGCCCACGGCCGCAGCGGCATCGTCCGTCTCGGGCGCTCGCGCCATCAGCCCGTACAGGGCGTCGCGGGCCCGACCCGAGTCGCCGCGCGCCAACGCCAGCCGGCCGACGTCGAGGGCGCGCCCGGCTTGCGCGAAGGCCTCGAGCGCGGCGAGGCTGTCGCCGGCGGCGAGCAGGGCGCGGGCGCGAGCTACGGGCACTTCGCGCGCGGCCGGGGGGGTCACGTCGGCGAGCAGGCGGAACGCGGTTGCGGTGTCGCGCGTGACGCGGGCCTGACGCACCCGCAGCCACGCGTCGATCGCGGCCAGACCGGCCGCGCGTGCCGCCCCGTATGCCGCCGCGGCGCTGTCCGGCTGCTCGGCCGCCTCCCAGGCGAGGCCGGCCCGCACCGCGAGCAAGGCGGCCCGGGGGCCGTGGGCCCGCGACTGGGCGGCGGCGTAGTCGGCGGCCGCCGCTGCCGCGAGCCCGAGCCGCGCTTCCGCCTCCGCCAACACCGCCAGTCCCTCACCTTCGGCATAGTCCGTGAGCCAGGGCTGGCCGGCAAGCAATCCTCGGGCCCGGTCGTAGCGACGGGCGTGCAGCTCGGCCTTCGCGCCGGCGAGGATGAAGGCCGGGTCGAAGTGCAGCTCGCGCGCTGAGGCCGCGAGCAGCGTTTCGGCGGCGTGCCAAGGGCGGCCCGCGAGCCGCAGCGACTCGGCCCGCTGGGCCGCCATCTGCGACGGGTTTGTTTGTGCCGGGAGCGCGAGCGGCGTCACCACGCCGACCACGAGCAGGGCCGCGCGCCGCTTCACTGCCCGCGGCGCACCCGCGAGAGCACGCGCTGGTACTCCGCGCGGGACATCGGCGTGAGCCGGAACCGGCCGAAACCGGTTTGGTCCTGGAAGAACAGGGTCAGCCGCAGCGCGGTGAACGACCAGCGAATCAAGCGCACGCCGCTGCGCGACACGTCGCTCGAGGCGTCGAACACGTCGTCGGGCTCACCCAGTGTGATGAACACCTCACCCCGGTCGGTGAGCCAGCCCGGATCCCCGCTTTCCCGGAAGCGCTCGTTCGCGATCTGGACGCGCCGAAAGTACTGGTCGAGCGCTTCGTTCTCGGGCGTCATCGCCACGGGATCGGTGGCCTTGTAAAACCGGCGCCACACCTGGGCCCGCTCTTCGGGCGCAGCCTTGCGGAGACTGTCGACCCAGTTCTGCCGGTCGAAGTAGCGCAGCAGGTTGATCATCTCGTCGAAGTTCGTGATCGCCCACTGATCGGAAAAGCTCACCACGAAGGGGGCCCTCACCGAGGGCGGCGCGCCGCCCTCGGGCAGGAGCGCGGCGACCTCGACGCTCCCTTCGCCCACGGAGAGGTCGCCGGGTCGAAAGGCGAACTGCGTGGAGCCGAAGCGGCCGTCGCCCACCAGCGCGACCGTGTCGTGGGCCACCTCGGCGCCGCTCTGGTCGAAGCCCCGCGCGGCGAGTCGGACGCCCGAGGGCAGCCCGTACGCCTCGATGTAGAAGCGCAACGTGTCCGCGCCGTACGGCAAGGTGGCCCGTGGGTTGACCAGCAGCTTCGGCAAGTCGGCGACGTGGCTGCGCCCCGGCCCCTGGTAGACCGGGATCGGCGAGCTGAGGGCGCGTCCCGCGAAGCGCGGCACGGTGTCGAGGTGCTCCTGGCGGGTGGTGGCGGGGTTGTTCCGATCCCGCACCGTGACGCTCACCGTGTACACGCCCGGCCGCAGGCCGATGAACTGCTGGTAGATCACGCTCTCGTCGCCACGCAGCGTCTCCTGAAAGGTGCGAACCCGCACCGTCTCGTCGCTCGCGATCTGCCGCGCCGCGGCCGTGTCGGCGCGGAACGCCACTTCCACGTGGTACTGCGCGACGAACGTGTTGCCGTCGCGCTGGAAGCTGAGGGCGTGGTTCGCGAGCGACAATGCGAACACCGCGAGGGTCGAGTCGGGGGTGGCGTCGGCGACGTACCGCACAGCAGCCACGAAGGGGAGCGGGGGACCGGCGACGAGGAATCCCAGGCGGCGGTACAGGGACCCGGCATCGGCCAGCGACGGCAGCGCGCTGCCGGGCTGCGGCCGCGGCCCGGTACCGACCCGTTGCCAGGAGCCGCAGCCGGTCGCGGCCAGACTTGCCAAGAGCGCCCATTCGCCGAGTCGTCTCACTTGCCCAACCTCAAATGCGGACGTTAGTTTCGCGCGTTCCCATGTCCAGCGAGAACCTCGCCGGCCGGACCGTCGCCGGCTACCGCCTCCTCGAGCGCGTCGGTGAGGGAGGCACGGCCGAAGTCTATCGGGCCGAGCACCCGGAGCGCGGCCCCTGTGCGTTCAAAGTATTGCGGCAGCGTCTGCGGGGCGACCCCACGGCGGTGAAGCGCTTCCTGCGAGAGGCCGGCTACGGCACGCGCGTCCGGCATCCCGGCGTGGTGCGCACGTACGACTACGGCGAGGCCGACGGTCTGTACTACCTCGCGCTCGAGTGGGCGGACGGGAAATCCCTCGCAGACTACGTACACCGCGCGGGGCGCCTCGCTCCGGCCCAAGTGGGCCGCTTGGTCCGCCAGCTGGCGGACGCCCTGGGCGCGGCCCACCAGGCGGGCATCATCCACCGCGACCTGAAACCCGAGAATATCATCTATGAGCCGGCGACGGAACAGGTCAAGCTGCTCGACTTCGGGATCGCGCGCGATGCGGAGCTGCCCGCCGAGGAGCGGCTCACCCGCACCGGCTTCTTCGTGGGGACGCTCAAGTACGTGGCCCCCGAGGCGCTCTCGGGGGAGCTGGTCGATGGCCGGGCCGACATCTTCAGCCTCGCCACGATCACCTATTGGCTGCTCGCCGGCGTACACCCCTTCAGCGGGCGCACGCCGCGCGAGCTGTTCCAACAGCTGCTCAGTGGGGCCCCGGTACCGCTGAACCAGGCAGTCCGCGGCGTCCAGTTCCCGGCGGCGCTCGAGGCCGCTGTCATGCGCGGTCTGGCGCGCGACCCGGCGAAACGACAGCCCACCGTGGCGGCGTTCGCCGCCGATGTCGAGGCCGGGATTGCCGCCGGGCCGGGTCCGAGCGGCGCTGGACTGCTCGAGGGGCTGAAACGTGCCTTGGGATGGCGCCGCTGATAGAGTTTAGTAGTAGTACTTACTACTACTCTCACCAACCATGAGCACGATTTCGGGCCTCGAGCAGCGGCTGCGCGATCTCCTGCGGGAGCGATCCATCACGCAGGGCGACTTCGTGCTGGCCTCTGGGGGTCGCTCGACGTTCTACATCGACGCCCGCCGTACCACCATGGCGGCCGAAGGCCTCGCGGTCATCGGCGCGCTCGCGCTGGAGCGCCTGGCGACCCTCGGGTGGCGGCCCGACGTGGTGGGCGGGCTCACCCTGGGCGCCGACCCCGTCGCGTTCGCCATCGCCGCCGCCAGTCGGGGCGCCGGGCGCGGCCGGGCGGTTGACGCCTTCTCCGTGCGCAAAGAGGCCAAGACTCACGGCACGGGGCAGCGCATCGAGGGATGCTTCTTTGCCGGTGCCGCGGTGGTGATCGTAGAGGACGTGATCACCACCGGTCGATCGGCGCTCGAGGCGATCGGCGCGGTCGAGGCCGCAGGCGGCCGCGTGCTGGGAGTGCTCGCGGTCGTGGACCGGGAGGAGGGGGGTCGGGCCGCGCTCGAGCAGGCCGGCCATGCGGTGGCGGCGTTGGTCAGCGCGACGGAGCTCGGGCTGCGGTGACGGCGGCCGGTGACGTAGCGCTGCTCGTCGTCCGGCTGAGCGATTCGTTCGGCGACTTCTGGCCCGCCCTCGCCCGCGAGCTCGACGTGCCGCTCACGGAGTGGACCCCGGGGCCGGACGCGCCGCCGCCGCCCCGCGCCGGGGTCGTGCTCGTTGCGGCGGGGGGACACGAGACGGAAGTCGGCAGCGTCCTGCTGCTGCTCGGCATGCCCGCGGACATCCCGGTAGTGGCCGTCGGAGCGTCCACGTCGCATCGCGTGGCCGCGCAGGCGGTGGCGGCCGGCGCGTCCGACTATTTCGCCCTCCCCGACGACCGCGACGGGCTGCGCGACGCACTCGCCGTCGCCGTGCAACGCCGCCGTGCCGCCATCGGGCGCGCCGCCCTGTCACTCCTGGAAGCCCAAGCGCACGCCTTCCGCGAGATCGTGGGGGAAAGCCCCGCGTTGCGTGCCGTACTCGAGCGCGCCGCGCGCGTCGTGCCCCACGCGGAGGCGACCGTCCTGCTCACGGGCGAGACAGGCACTGGGAAGGAGCTGCTCGCTCGGGCACTCCACTATGGCGGGCCGCGCGCCGCGGCGCCGTTCGTAGAGCTGAACTGTGCCGCTCTCCCGGCGCCCCTGCTCGAGAGCGAGCTGTTCGGCCACGAGCGCGGCGCGTTCACCGACGCCAGGACCGCCAAGCCCGGCCTGTTCGAAGTCGCCGAAGGCGGCACGCTGTTCCTCGACGAGATCGACCGCCTCGCCCCAGAGCTGCAGGGGAAGCTGTTGCGCGCCCTCGAGCAAAAAACCATGCGTCGCCTCGGTGCGACGGTGAGCCACACCGTCGACGTGCGCATCGTCGCCGCGACGAATACCGATCTCGCGGCCGCCGTGCAGCACGGACTGTTCCGGGAGGACTTGTACTACCGGCTCAACGTCGTGACGCTGGAGCTGCCGCCGTTGCGGGCGCGCGGACAGGACGTCGTCCTGCTCGCCGAGTTCTTTCTGAGCAGATTCAGCGCTCGCTACGGGCTGCCCGAACCGCCGCTCACGCCTGAGGCACGCCGCACCCTGCTCGCACACTCCTGGCCCGGAAACATCCGGGAGCTCCGCAACACGATCGAGCGCACCATCCTGCTGTCCCCGGCCGGTACCTTCGCCGTCGCCGAGCTCGGGCCGGCCCGCGTGACCACTGCCGCTGCCCCCGTCCCCTTCCCCGCTACGCTGGCGGAAATCCAGAAGGCCGCCGCGCGCGCGATGCTCGCCGCGACCGGCGGCAACCGGTCGGAGGCCGCCCGCCGGCTCGGCATATCCCGGTCCCGGCTGTTGCGCTTGTTGGAACGCGGTGACGCGAATTGAGCCAGCTGAGCCGAGGTGACTCAGGTGGCGGCGACCATCACCCTGTCTGAGAACGACTTACGGTGGCCCAGCGCTTGCCCCGGTCAGGCGCTGACCCGGTGCGCGGAAGGATCGGTATGCGACGACTGTTCGTTGGATTCGTGGTGTTGGCCATCGCGCTCGCTTGCAGCGACACGAGCGCCCCCGTGGCGACAGCGGTTCCCACCTCCCGGCTCCACATCGTGGCGCAGAGCGCGAGCGCTCCGCCCTTGTACGCCGACAGCGTGAGTTTCTACGCCGTGGCAGGTCAGGACCGGGAAGTGCGCATGTATTACCAGGGGGCGACCCCGGGTGTCCGCGGCGACGAGATGCTCCGATTCAAGGTACCGGGCGACGGCCTGCTGCGCCGGCCCGACGGGACGGCGTTTCAACCGGGCGACTCGATCCTGATCGCCGTGAAAGCCATCGATCCCGCCAAGTTTCTCTTCGATTTCCAGCCCACCGGACTCGAGTTCAGCCCAGATCACCGCGCCGAATTGACGCTGCAATACCACAACGACGAGCACGACTACAACAGCGACGGCAGGGTCGACACGACCGATGCCCGCATCCAGGGCCAGCTCGATGTCTGGCAGCGCCAGCCGCCGGACACGCTGTGGCACCCCCTCGGGGCGTCGAACTATGAGTCGTACGAGGAGCTCGATGTCAAGATTCCACACTTCACCGACCACGCGATCGCGTGGTAGGGACCTGACGGGAGCCGTGTGGTAAGCTCGCTCGCGGACGAATCGGCGCTGCTGGCGCAGCTGCGCGAGCTGGCGGATCAGGGCCGGTACCGCGAAGTCCTGGACCGCTTGCGCGGTCTGCCGATCGCGGCGCTCGAAGGCCGCACGGTGTTCGCACTGCTCGCCTCCGAAGCCCACGGCCGCCAGGGCGATCACATGGAAGCCCAGCGCTGGGCGGAGCTCGCCCTGGTGGCGGCGCGCGCCCGGGGCGAGCGTCCGACCGAGCTGCGCGCCCTCAACTACCAGGGCGCGATTGCGCTGCGGCACGGCGACGTGGACGAGGCGGAGCAGCGGTTCGGCGACGCGCTGAACCTGGCGCGCGCCGTGCGGGACCACGCCGCGCAGGCGCGCTGCCTCAACAACCTCGGCATCATCGCCTCGCTCAAAGGCGACGCCGAGGCGGCGCTCGCCAGCTACCAGTTGGCCCTCGCCGCGTATCAGCAGGCGGGGCTGGTGCGCGGGATGGCGGAGACGCATCACAACATCGCAATCAGCTGGCGGGAGCGAGGTGTCTACCCGCGGGCGCTCCAGGCGGCGGAGCAGGCGGTCCGGCTCGCCACGGTCGCGCGCGACGACAGCCTGGTCGGCTTGGCCTTCACCGGGCGAGCCGAGATCCACTTGCTGATGGGCGACGCCGATCTCGCCGGTGTGGAGCTCGAGCGCGCGGCGGAAGCGTACCGGCGGGTGAATTTCGCGGCGGGACTGCCGGAGGTCTGGCGCCTCCAGGCGGCCGTGGCCCGCGCGCGCGGCGATCTCCCCGGAGCGCTCCGCCTGCTACGGCAGGCGGCGGAGCTCGCTACGACGCAGGCCAGCGCGGAGAGCCTGGCCGATATCGAGCGCGACTTTGCTGCGGTACTGCAGCTCAGCGGTGATGCGTCCGGCGCCGACGCCGCGCGCCAGCGGGCGATCACGCTGTACCAACGGCTCGGTGCAAAGAAGGCCGCTCAAGACCTCGGTCAGTGGTGAGCGCCGTCCTCACCCTCGTGGGCGTCGTCCTGACCGTCCTCGTCGTTGTCCTTGAAGCTCTGGAACGATCGGATGATGTTGTCCCGCACCAGGTCCTCGTTCACGCCACCCTGCTCGGCCGTGGCGGGATCGACGAGCGTGTCGCTGCTCCGGAACCAGCCGCTCAGGTCCAGACTCACCGTCAGCTTCGCCGGCGTCCCCGCGGTCACCACGACCGGTGGGTTGAACCGGAGCTCCTGCTCCACGTTCAGCTCGCTCGTGTACGTGAAGGCGGCGCCGTTGAACGTCCCCTTCACCCGGACGCTGATCCCGGCGAAATCCGGATGCGCCACGAGAAAGGCGTGATCCGCCGCGTCGCCGTCGTCCGACGGCTTGTGAATCTGAAATCTCAGCTCGTCGAACGTCCCGGCGGGCACGGTGGCCTCGAACATCCGCTCGATTCCGCCGAGCGGGAGGTCGACTAAGATCGGCCCGGCCTCCAACTCCTCGCACTCTTCGGCCGCGTCGTTCATTTCGTTCGCTTGGTTCCCGTCGCTGGCCGGGTTCGCCGCGGTGGGCTGGCTTGGCTCGGGGCCTGATCCGCTCTCACAGTTGGATCGCTCGACGGGCTTCAGCTCCACTTTGCGCAGCACCAGCTCGACGCTGGTGATCGCCAGGGTGTTCTTGCTGTCGTCCGTGAAGGTCTCGGGGCCACCGGCCTCGAGCGAGGCGGTCACGGCTTGACCGGTGGGAGCCGACAGGACCGCCGACGTCTGCACAGTCGAGAGGGCGAGGCTGACCTTGCCCGCGCCGCGGGGGGCGGCCCCGTCGGTGCACGCGACCAGGGCGAACGTGGCCAGGATCACGAGGGGCTGGGCCCGGTGATTTCGCATGAGGTTCCTCCGAAACAGGGTGGATGGCTCGTTGCCTTCCCATGGGGCAGAACCCGTGCCCCGTCGACCACGCCGCGGGCCTTCGCGGAATTGCATTTCGGCGGTGCATGAGGTGGCTCAAAACGAGCCATGCTGGAGCACGATGTGACACGGCAGCCCGGCTTGGCGGGCAGCGACTTGTGTCCGACCCCGTGGCGTGTATGATGCTGATCCGATGGTGCAAGCGGTAACAGCCCAGCCAGGCGCGGCCGACCACCGATCGCTCGCCTCCCGGATGCGCGGTTGGAAAGACGATGCCTCCGGGCTCGAGCAGCGGCTCAAGGACCTCGAGACGATCGCGCGCAGCTTGCGGCGTCGCTGGTGGCTCGTCGGGCTCGGGTTGGCGCTCGGGCTGACCGGGTGGGCGTTCGGGGTCGTGCGCACGCGACCCGGGACGATCGTGCTGGTGGGCGGGGGCGGACTCGTCCTCAACGCGCTGCTCGGCATCATCAACGAGCGCGGCTGGTATCGCTGGTGGCTCATCTACGGGCTCGCCCTGTTGGACGTCCTGCTCGTCGGTGTGCTCGTCGTATGGTTCGGCCACGGCGGCTTCGCGGTGGCGTTCCTGATCGCCGTCCTCCCCTACGCGTTCGACCAGGGTCACACCGTCGGCAATTTTCTGGTGCTGACGGCGGCGCTCGCCTACCTCGGAGCGAGCTACCTGCATGATGCACTGTACGGCGGAGCCGGGGGGCAGACCGCGGCGGGACTCGAGACGGTGGGGCTCATCACGGTGGCGTGGGCGCTCAAGCAGATTCCGGCGACGCTGATCCGGCGGATCCGGGACGCGCGCGACGTCATGGGCGAAGCGGAGCAGGGCCAGCTCGCGGTGCGGGCTCCGGCGGAGGAGTCCGACGAGCTGGGGTTCCTCGAGAAGAGCTTCAACCGCATGCTGGGAGAGATCGGCGCGACCATCTCGACCGTGCAGCGCGAGGCCGACGAGGTGGCGGCCTTCGCCGAGCAGCTTGCGGCGTCCGCCGAGGAGCTGCACGCGACCTCCGAGACGGTCACGCATACAGCACAGCACCTCGCGCGGGACCTGGCCCAGCAGCGGGAGCTGGCGGAGGGGGCGCGGGGCGAGAGCGCGAAGGCCGCCGACCAGGCGGAGTCGCTGCGGGTCCGGGCCGAGTTGATGCAGGTGGACGCGGCGCGGCTCGTGGCGGCGGCACAGCGGGGTCGGGAGCGAGTGGCGCGGGCGAGCCAGACGCTCCGTGCCGTGGGTGACGAGGTGCGCGCCACGGCGTCCACGGTAGCCGGGTTGTCGGGGATGTCCGAGCGGATCGGCGGGTTCGCGCAGACCATCGCCCGCATCGCCCGGCAGACCCATCTGCTCGCCCTCAACGCGGCGATCGAGGCCGCCCGCGCCGAGGAGCACGGGGAGGGGTTCGCCGTCGTGGCGGATGAAGTCCGCTCGCTCGCCGGCGAGGCTGGGAAGTCGGCACGGGAGGTCGCGGAGCTCGTCTCCGAGCTCCGCGCCGGGATCGACGCCGCCGCGCGGGCGATGCAATCGGGCGAAGCGAAGGTGCGCGACATCGGCGCCGTCGCGGCCGAGGCCGATAGCGCGCTCCAGGAGCTGCACCAGGGGATCGAGCTGGTGGGCGATCTGGTCGACGCCACGGCGGAGGTGTCGCGCGGTCAGGCGCAGCGGCTCGCCGAACTGGCCCAGTCGCTGCAGCAGGTGGCCGCGATCTCGAGCGGATCCTCTCAGAGCGCCGACGGCGCGGCCGCCGCCACGCAGGCCCAGATCACCTCGATGGGCGATTTGACCGCGACATCGCAGCAGCTCGCCCAGCTGGCGGAGCGCCTGCGTGCCAGCATCGCCCGCTTCTCCGTCCTGCGGCGGGACCCCGCACCGCGGGAGCATCCGAGCACGCGAGCCGCGGCCGACTGATCACCCCGCCCGGGACACGCGAGTCGCGTCGGGTCCTTGGTCCCACATCCCCGCGTTGAGGGGGTGAAACGCGTGCAGGGTATCCCGGTACGGGGTGACGAGCAGGTCGACGTAGCGCGCGAGCGAGACGTCGAACGGGAAACGCCGGCGGAACTCGCCGGCGGTGACGCCCAACATCGCTTTCAGGTGCCGGCCGAAGCTCTGCGGCGACGAGTAGTCGAGCCGGTAGGCCACATCGGAGACGGACAGGCCGGGGTTGAGGAAGAGATAGGCGGCGTGCAGCAGCCGCATGCCGGCGAGATAGGTCTTGGGCGACGGGAGGCCGACCCGGTAAAAGCGCGACATCAGCGTGCTGGGGCAGATGCGGAGGTGACGGGCCAGGCCGCGCACCGTGCTGAGGACGGGGGCGAGGCGCGCCAGCGCCTCGAAGAACACCCGCACCTCCTCGGGCGCGTCGTCGAGCGCGGGCACGACGCGCGCCAGGATGCGCGCCGCTACGGGCGAGGCGGGGTGGGCGAGCAGGTCGCGCAACCGGCGCCAGCCGGCAGCCTGGGTGCAATCGACCGCGGTCCGGACGCCGGTGGCGCCGAGCCGCAACAGTGTTTCCGTGACGTCGTGGTCATGGCGTGACACGAGCGCGACCGCGGGGATGGCGGGAAACTCACGCACGAAGCGGGCGACGCCGGGCAATTCATCGCCGCAGCGGTGCACCGAGAGGACCAGGGCGTCGACGCGCTTGCGGCGGGCCGCGTGCAACGCGTCCCGCAGCGAGTTGGCGTGCAGCGTCGTGAAGCAGCCGTCGCCGGCCGCGTCGACACGCGGGCGTTCGGTCGGGGGCAGGACGGTGCACACGGTCACCATACCGGCGCGACAATAACCAGACGCCGTCAACTCCCGGTCAAGGTACGCCGCGCTCACTTCCGGCGGCGGCCGAGGCGACAGGAGGGCCCTCAACTTCGCGTCAAATATCGCAGGAGCGAATGTGACCCTGTCTGACACTCCCGACGACGCCGCACCCCGACGGGCGCGCCGCGTGGCCCTGCCGCTCGTGGCGGTCGTCCTGATCCTCACCGTCGCGGGTGCGTTCTGGGTCACGCGTTTCGCATCCGAGGTACGCCAGGACCCGGGGCTCGTCTACCGCGACCCCGGCACGCTGGACAAGCTGCTCAAGCGCGCGCGCGACGCCGAGGCGGCCGGCGATCGCGCGACGGCGATCACGACCTACCGGTTCGTGGTGGCGGTCGGAACGGGCGGGGATTCCGCCATTGCCCGGTACATCACGGCGGCGCGGGCCGGGCTCGCGCGGCTGGCGGAGCAGCCCTAGCCAGCCTGGCCCAGCAGGGCCCGGTACACCTCGAGGTCGCGTGTGCTGAAACACACAAAGCGCACCAGCTCGACCGACGTCGGCCGCTGCAGGGCGGCGCGCACCGTCTCCACCGCGATGCGGGCCGCCGGCTCGATCGGGTAGCGATACGCCCCAGTGCTGATCGACGGGAACGCGATCGACTTGATGCCGTGCTCGTTCGCGAGCTCGAGACTGTTGACGTAGCAGCCGCGCAGCAGCTCGGCCTCGTGCCGCTTCCCGCCGCTCCACACGGGGCCTACCGTGTGGAGCACGTACTTGGCCGGCAGCCGGTATCCCCGCGTGATCCGCGCTTCACCGGTCGGGCACCCGCCGAGCGTGCGGCACTCATCGAGCAGCTCGGGCCCAGCGGCGCGATGAATCGCGCCGTCCACCCCGCCGCCGCCCAGCAGCGTCGTGTTGGCGGCGTTGACGATGGCGTCGACCGCCTGCTCGGTGATGTCGCCTCGGACGGCATCGATCATCGGCATGGATCCAAGCGTAGCCTCCTTTCACCTGCATCCACCTGGCCTTCCGACGTCCTAGCACCGCTCCGGAGGGGACCCTATTGTTAAGGCGAAACCAACAGGCCCTGCGTGCGGGGCTGCCCGCGGCCCGCTGGTGGGATGGGGAGTGACCGATGCCGAGCCGCGACCTGATCGAACGGGTCCGCAAGGCGCTGGGCGACCGCTACACCGTGATCACCGCGGTCGGCCGGGGCGGCAACGCGTGCATCTTCGGCGCCTACGACCAGGTCGGCCAGAAGGTCGCCATCAAGGTGCTCCACCCCGAGCTCGCGGTGTCGGTCGCCGCCGACCGCTTCCTGCGCGAGATCCGCTACGCCTCGCAGCTCGATCACCCGCACATCGCGCGCCTGCTCGACTCCGGCGAAACCGACTACCTCCTGTGGTTCGCCATGCCGTACCTGCCGGGGGAGACGCTGCGACAGGTGTTGCGGCGTGAAGGGCGGCTCGCGGTGGACCGGGCCACGCGCGCCGCGTGCGAGACGCTCGACGCCCTGGGGCACGCGCACCAGCACGGCATCGCGCATCGCGACATCAAGCCGGACAACATCGTGCTGTCACCCGACGGCGCGGTGCTGGTGGACTTGGGCATCGCACGCGCCATCGCGACCTCGGGAGACGACCGCGTCACACGCAGCGGGTTCGTGGTGGGCACCGAAGAATACATGAGTCCCGAGCAGGCGGCCGGCAGCCCCGACGTCGACGGCCGGACCGATCTCTATTCGCTCGGCATCGTGCTGTTCGAATCGCTGGCGGGGCGTCCGCCGTTCTCGTCGGTCAGCGCCGCCGCCGTCCTCGACATGCACCAGCACGAGAGGCCGCCGGATATCCGGAGCCTGCGACGTGACATCCCCAAGCCGCTCTCCCTCGCCCTCGGGCGCGCGCTCGCCAAGGCGCGCGACGAGCGGTGGCAGACCGCCGCGGAGATGCGGGAGGCGCTGCTGCCGTTCACGCAGCCGGTGCAATGACACGCGCCGGTCCCGTGATCATGGTCGGCGCACTCCTCGCCGCCGGCGTGCCGGTGCGTGGGGCGGCGCAATGTGCCGATGGCTCCCCGCCGCCCTGCCGCGTCTCCCGTCCGGTGCTCGACAGCGCCCGCTACGTGATCCTGCCGTTCGCGCATCGGGAGGGAAGCCAGGCCCTCGATCTCGACGGCGCGGACTGCGCCGAGTTTCTGAGCGAAGCGTTCGGTCGGTGGAGCGACGTCCGGCTCACCGACAAGACCCGGATCTACGACGCACTGTATCGTCATCGGGCGGGGGTGCCATTCCGCATTCCATTCGACGCTGCCCTCGCCATCGCGCGCCAACTCGGTGCCGGGCGCGTGGTGATTGGGCAGCTGTGGAACTTCGGAGACACCCTGCGACTCACGGCAGGCGTCTACGATGCTGCTCGAGCGGGGCCGCCGCTGCGGGAGGCGACGGCACGGATCCCCTCGGCCTCCGCGCATGCGGGGGCGGCGTTCAACGCACTGGCGGCGTCGCTCCTGGGTGCGGACCCCGGGCCGCCGGTCGGGACCGGCGCCGAGCAGACGCGCTCCCTCCAGGCCTACAATGCCGCCCGGCTGGGCCAGCGCGCGCTCCGCGCGTGGGATCTCCCGGGTGCCGCGCGCGCCTTCCGCTCGGCCATCGCGTCGGACTCGGAGTTCGCTCACGCCTACGTATGGCTCGGCCAAGCGCTGTTGTGGGCCGCCGATTCGAGTGCCGACGCGGCGCAGAACCGGGCCATGATTGCGCGCCGCGCCAACGTCCTGGTCGAGCGCCTCGGGCCGACGGACCGAGCGTTACTGTTTGCCCAGCAGGCCATGTTTGAGCGGCGCTGGCCGGACGCGTGCGAGCGCTACCGCGAGGTGCTGGCGCGAGATTCGCTGAATTTCGATGCGTGGTACGGGCTCGCGCAGTGTAACGCCGAGGATCCGGTGGTGATTCGAGACCCCGGGGACAGTGCGCGCTTCGTGTTCCGTGGGAGTTGGCATACGGCGGCGCTGGCGTATCAGAAGGCACTGGTGCTCGCTCCATCGTTCAACTTCGCCTTCGGAAGTAGTGCGAGAGAGCGGATGGCGCGCCTCCTGCTGGCCGAGGAGTTCTGGTGGCGCGAAGGTCGTTTCGACACTCTCCCCTTCTTCGCGTTCCCGGAGGTCGCGGGCGACACCGTGGCATTCTATCCCCTTTCCGGGGCAGACATGGCTCGCGGCGGTCACAGGCCGAAGACCCAGGCCCGCGCGCTGGCACTGAACCGCAAAGTCCTCAGCGACATCGCCACCGCCTGGGTCGAGGCGTTCCCCCAGCACCCAGTCGCACATCGAGCCCTCTCCTACGCCCTCGAGGTGAGCGGGAGGATCGCGCCCACCGTAGGCGAGCCGCACACTGCCGTGGGCGAGATGGCAGCCGCTCAGCGGCTCGAGCGACGCTCTCTCCAGCGCGCGCACGACGCCGTCGCGTCTGTTCGGCTGTTCGTGAAGGCGGGCGACTTCGAGGCGGCCCGCCGCACGGGCGATTCCCTGTTGCGCTCGATCCGGGCACCGACGCCGGGAGTCGCGGGCGTAGCAGTCCTGCTCGGCCGCCCCGCACTGGCCGCGCGGCTGCTTGCGGTCGAGGATACGTTCTGGCTCCACAGCAGCGCCGATAATCAGCCGGTGCGGCTGCCGCTCGATGCCGGCCTCGCCAGTCTGCGACTGCTCGCCTATGCCTCAGTCGCTGCCCCACGTGATAGCATCACGGCCTTGGAGCACCGGATCGAACAGCTGCTAGCCACGCTGCCAGCGACTGGAAGAGGCGCGGCCCGCAGCGCGCTGCTCGATCTTCCAGCCGAACTCGTGTTTGAAGACATGGGGCTGCGGCCGGCTCACAGGAACACGCCCCCCGGACCCGACGAGACGATGGCCGCACAGTGGGCGCTGGCGCACGGAGACACCTCGTTCGTGCGAGCGAATATCGATACAACGGCGTCGTCACACGAGTATGCGTATCTCAAGGCTCGGTCGTTCGTCGCTCTGGGCGACACAGCCGGAGCGGAACGCTACCTCGATGGTACGCTCGAGAATCTTCCGGGCGTCTACTCGGCGCTCCTCGACTATGTGCCTCTTGCCGGCGGGCTCATCCGGATGATGGCACTGCGCGCGGAGTTGGCCGCAGCCCAGGGCGACACCCGGATAGCGGCTCGGTGGGCAGGGGCGGTGGCCGCCCTGTGGGCGGGGGCAGAACCGGCGCTCCAGCCCGTCGTAGTACGCATGCAGCGCATACTACAAGCAGCCAGGTAGGTCCCTCGCGAGGAGGCAACATGGGTGCCGGCCCGCAGTGGAAAAGGCATCGGGCGGTCGTCCTTTTGACGTTGGCGGTTTCCGGATCGGCGTGTGCGCGCGAAGCACGGTTGATGCGTGCACCCCCCGTCACCGGGCCGCAGTTGAAGCGTGCATCGATTCAAGCGGTTCGGGCCTACGCCGAAAGCCTGGCGTTCAACACGGAACTCTCCCCGGATCCATATGGCCTAGCCGATAGGCAGCTAGTCGACTTCGAACGTGACACCGTCGGCGTCGGCGACACGGTGCGGATCGAGCCGGTACATGGGGCGAAGCGACTCGGTGAAGCAGAGCTCGCTCAGGGACGCATCGTGGCCCGCATCTGGAGCCACAGCATGTACCGTCCAGCAGGGTTTGGGCCGTGGTGGACGTACTGGTGGATCGATCGCTTAGACGGTAAGTGGCGGTCGGTGTTCATATCCACGGACACCCTGGCCGAGCGGTCGTTGAAGTATCATGATCACGAGCATGTCTACGACTGCGGTCGGAAAACGTGCGCACGCATTAGGAACGGCTCTCAGGCCGTCGCATGCTTCAACTGCAGCGGCACCTGGTGCTCGTCGCCCCCCCATTAACAAGCCCATCGCTTGCCCCCGGGTGACTCAAGTGGCATTGTCCTAGCCACTTAGAGTCACCCATGTCCGCTGATCCGCTGCTCGACCGCCTGGCCCGCGCCCTCGCGGGCCGCTACACCGTCGCGCGGGAGCTGGGCCGCGGCGGCATGGCCACCGTCTACCTCGCCACCGACGTGAAACTCGGCAGGCGGGTGGCCATCAAAGTGCTGCCGCCCACGACCCGCGCCTATCTCGGCAGCGGCCGGTTCCAGCGGGAAGTCCTGTTCGCCGCACAGCTCTCCCACCCCCACATCGTGCCGTTGTTCGAAGCCGATGAGGCCGACGGCCTGCTCTTCTATGTGATGGAATACGTGGAGGGCGAATCGCTGCACGATCGGTTGGAGCGCGACGGACCACTCGCGGTGGAGGAGGCGATCCGCATCACTGCCGAAGTGGGCGATGCCCTGGAATACGCGCATGAGAGCGGGGTGATTCACCGCGATATCAAGCCCGGCAACATCCTGCTCTCCCGCGGACACGCGATGGTGAGCGACTTCGGCATCGCCAAGGTCCTCTTCGAGAGCGGCACCGCTACCGGTGGGTCTGCGATTACGGGGACGGGAATCACGGTGGGTACCGCCGAGTATATGAGCCCGGAGCAAGCGAGCGGGGAGAAACGAATCGATGCGCGCTCGGACGTCTACGCGCTCGCGGCGGTACTCTACGAGATGCTCGCGGGTGAGCCGCCGTTCACGGGCCCGAGCGCGCAGGCGATCGTCGCCCGGGTGCTGGCCGATTCCCCGCGCCCGATTCACACGATCCGGCCCAATCTGCCTGCCCACATCGACCGGGCGCTCACCGCGGGGCTCGCCAAACTCCCGGCCGACCGGCCGCCGACCGCTCGAACCTTTGTGGACATGCTGACTCGTCCCACGGCCGAGCGACGGTGGGGGGCCGGCCCATGGTGGCAGATCGCCGCGCTCGCCGCATTGCTGCTGGGTGGCGCCGCCATCGCGCTCAGCGTCGCCCGCCACCACCCGCCGCCAGCCGACGCCGCGCCCGCCGGTATGCTGCTGGTGCCCGGTGGCGCCTACCGAGTGGGTGGTACCGGGCCGGGCGGGACGGTCGTACAGCTCGACTCCTTCTATATCGACTCGACGGAGGTGACGGTCGGCGCGTACGCGCCTTTCCTCGTCGTCACCCACTCGCCCGCACCGTGGGCGCAAACGCCGCCGGCGACGTGGCCCGTGACCGGGGTGCTTTGGGCGGAGGCGCAAGCGTTCTGTCGCTGGCGCGATCCCGCGGCTCGCCTGCCGACGGAAGCAGAGTGGGAGGCGGCGGCGGGGGGCCTGAGCGGGACGGCCTACCCGTGGGGAAACAGCTGGGAGCCCCGGCGCGCCAACGCGGCCGGGGCGACGGACACGCTCAAGCCGGTCGGATCATTTCCGCTCGGGCGCTCGGGCAATGGTGCCGTGGACCTGATCGGCAACGCCTGGGAGTGGGTGGCTGCCGAGACCGTGAGTTCGAGCGGCCAACTGGTGCATGCGATCAAGGGAGGTGCGTTCGACACGCCGCCCAGAAACGCGGTCATCTCCTATCGGGGCTGGTTTCCGGAAGATCGGCGGGCGGTCTGGAAGACCGGGTTCCGATGCGTGCGGCACCCCCCTCGGTGAACCCCCGCTGGCCACGGTTAGAATTAGAGTCACGATGAATCGATTGCCGTCCGCCCGCACGGTCGTCCGCCTGATCACCCCGTTCCTCATTGCCGCGTGCCAACCCCAGGCGCGACGCTTGCTGCTGCTCGACCTCGCGCTGTCGGATCCCGTCGTCCTGAACGGCACGGCCCGGCCGTGGGCGGACGCCGGGTACAAAGTCCAGTACCGGCGCTTCTATCCGCATCTCACACGGGCCGACCTTCCACAGTTCCGCACGCTGGTGTTCCTCCTGGGCCGCGAGCCCGAGGCTGCGTCGGACGCGCTCACCGCCGGGGACGTGGCCCTGCTCGATGAATGGGTGCGGCGTGGCGGCGTTGTGGTACTGGGGTACGATGGCGACGGCGAGGGCTACCTCGACCGCTGGACGGCGAACCGCTGGCTGGCATACGAAGGGGCGGGAATCTCGATCGGGGATCGTGTGCTCGAGGACACGACGCTCCGCGTGGTGACGACCGGCCGGATGCAACCGTGGGTCGTGGCCCAGCCGGTCGGAGACGAGCCACTCGGCTCGGCGTACGACCCGTTCCCGCTCGATCGCAACCATGCAGTCGTGACGCGCGAGCCGACCCAGCTGCTGGCGCTCACCAGTCACTCTGCGTTCGTGCGCGCATCGCGGTCGCTGGCGCCGCGCTCCGACGCCGGCGTCGCGGCAGCGGCGCGGATCGGTGAAGGCCTGGTCGTGGTGATGAGCCGCCACGCGTTGGGCACCCTCGGCCCGCAATACCGGCCGTCGACCACGCCGTTCCTGGCCACGGGACCCCTCGCCGACACGTACGCCTTTCTCAGAGCGGTGGCGCGCTGGACGCGTCGCCCTGCCGAGTGGGCGCACGTGCCGCCCGCGACCCACCGCGCGTCGCTGGCGCTGCAGGACGCCCCCCTGCCCGTGGAGCTGCAAGCGCCGCGGCTCGCCCCACCCGACGGCGTGGAGACGATCGACCTGCCGCTCGTCGCGGACAAGAAGTACGCGCGCCCCGCGAATGTCCCCGATTGGCTGCGCCAGCAGGGCCTGCGCGTCTTATGGACGCCGCTCTTGGCGACGCGGGACGAGCAGCGCGTCCCGCGGCCGCACGCTACACTCGACTCGCTCGTCACGTTCCTCGACGTGGGCGGCTTCAACCTGCTCTCCGGCGACGCCTATCCCGAGGGGGCCGACTCCATGCATGCCCGCTGGTGGGAGCGCGACGCCGTGCGGCGCGCCTGGAGCGATGCCGTCAGCCGGCTCGGGCCCACGAGCGTCGCCTGGATCCCTGCGTTCGACTATGGGGGGGCCCGGCTGCCGCCCGCCGACTCCTCACGCGGCCCCCGCGGCGAAGCGCTGCCGGTTCCCTGCGTGCTCGACACGGCGCTGTGGGTCGCAGGGTTCGCTCCGGCCGCAGCGGCACTCGGGCGGCTCGCGGCGGACCAGCGGACCCTAGTGATCGCGCTCGGGTTCGATCTGGGGGGCCCGCTCCGCGACCCGCCCCCGCCAGCGCCCTCCCGTCTGCGCGGACGCAGCTACGGCATGGGCCAGGAGTTCTGCGATGCGGCATGGCGACGCAGCCTGACGCAGCTGGGGCGTCGCGGCGCCGCTCTTGACTCACTGCCGTACGCAGCCCGCTACGGGACGCTGCGAGAAGCAGGCCTGTTGCCGCTCTACTATCGGGCCCTCCAGGACGAAGTCGCGGAGCGGGCCGGTACGCTCCGGGACCGCATTCTCCGCCAGCGGCGCGACGTTTACTTCGCGTTCCGCCTTCCCCAGTCGCCGGCGGATTGGTTCTCGCTCGGCCTGCTCAAGGGCTTCGCCCTGCCCGACCGGCCGCTCCTCTTGTTCACGCCGGAGGCCCAGACGCGTGACGTGCTCGGGCTGCTGCGGGCGCGCGGGTTGAACGGCGTGCACGCCGTCGAGCTCGCGCCGGCGCTGCTGCGGACCCGCGATTGGGCGGGTCTGAAACGCCTCGTGTTCGAGGAAAACGACGGCTTCTGGCTCCTCGGAGAAGCGGGGGGGGCGAAGACTCCCGGACGACTCCCGGCCGACAGCCTGGTGCGCCTGTTGAGACGGCTGGCGCGCTGAGGCTTGCCCCGACCCTTCCGGGACCGATACCTTTCCCCTGGGAGGCGGTAGGGCGTGATGGTCGCGGTGCGCCGGTCGGAGTGGCGCGCTGAGGAAAGTCCGAGCTCCAGAGGGCAGACTGCCAGGTAACGCCTGGGCGCCGCAAGGCGACGGAACGGGCCACAGAAAACAGACCGCCCTTTATCCAAGGGTAAGGGTGAAAAGGTGGGGTAAGAGCCCACCGCGCGCTTGGCAACAGGCGTGGCACGGTAACCCCCAGTCGGAGCAAGGCCAAGTAAGCAGCGAGACCCGGCCCGGGTCGTCCGAGCTGCGGGTAGGCCGCGTGAGGTGGCTGGCGACAGCCATCCCAGAGAGATGACCATCTGTCCGCCACAGCGGATAAACAGAACTCGGCTTATGGCCCTACCGCCCGCCTCTCCATGACGTCGTCGTCCAAACCGTACCCCCCCCAATGGGAACAGGTAGCGGACCTACGGGTCTTTCGCACGACCGCGCACGAATGGGAGAAGCTGATCGGGTGGCGTGCCGACATGCGGAAGCGTGGCTGGAAGCTGCTGCGCGTCTCGAGCGAGGGAACGGAAATGGTCGCCATCTTCGGCCGAACCAAAGCCGAACGCGCTTCCCTATGACACGTGCGCTCCCGCTGCTGGTGGCGGTGCTTGCGGCCGCCTGCGCATCGCGGCGCGGGGGTGCCCCGGAGCTGCCCGCGCCGGCCTCGCCCGCCACGGTGCCGCCCGTCGCACCCAGCGATAAACCCGCCCCCGTTGTCCCAGCCGCCCCGCGACGCTCCGACGCGGTGCGCTACGGGCCAAGTGCGCTTCGCTACGTCGTCCACCGCCAGCTGCACGTCCAGCAGGGCCAGGCCGAGCGGCCGCAGGCGACCGATCTGGGAGCGCGCATCTATCTCGCGGCCGCGATCGCGGGGCCGGCGGACTCGATCGGGTACCCCGCCACGTTCACGGTGGATTCGATCGTCCCCGACTCAGGCACCCCGCCGCCGCTGGCCGACAACCTCAGTCGGGCCCGCAAGCTGGTCTTCAGCGGGCGGCTGTTGCCGCGGGGGGAGTTCGTCAACGGCGTGGCCTCGGATAGCGCGCTGGCACAATCCCTGGTTCAGTTCCTCGCGAATTTCCGGGACTTCATGCCGCGCCTGCCGCGCGATGGGCTGACGCCCGGCATCGCCTGGACCGACACGTTGGAGGCGACACAAAAGGGGGGCGGCTCCGAGGTGTCACGGCGGGCCATCCTCCACTCGACCGCGGCCGCTTGGGAGGACCACGCCGGCACGCGCAGCCTGCGTCTGGAAGCGACCTCGACCTACCAGGTCGCCGGCGCCGGCCAGAACTTGGGCCAGCCGTTCGACCTTTCGGGGTCGGGGAGCGCGACCGTCGTGTCCTTCATCGCGGCCGACGGACGCTATCTCGGCGGCGAATCGCGCGACTCCACGAGTCTGACCGTTCATCTGGCCGTGCAAGGCCTTGCTGTCCCCGTGACCCAGCTGACGCACACGACGGTGGCGGTGTTGCCGTAGTGGGAGGCGGTCAGGCGGTCGCTCCGATCGCGCTGCTCCTCCTGCCGCTCGTCACCGGCGCCGCCGCGCAGGCCGTGCCCAATCGGACCACCCTGTATCTTCACCCGACCGACGTCACCGACGCACGCGCGCTGTGGGTCAATCCCGCGGGCCTCGCGCGAATGAAGGAGGCCTCGGTCCACCTCGACCTGACGGTAGGCGATCCCGGTGCCGGCGGTCGGCTGCGCCAGGTGACCGCCGGCGTGAACTCGCGCGGCTTCTCGTTGGGCTACCAGCGCGATCTGTTCGACGGCGGGGTCCGCGGCCATACCTATCGGCTCGGCTTCGCGGGCGGCGAGCGGCGCCTCGCCGCCGGGGTTGCGACGGCGCTGTACCGGGGGGCGCCGGGGTCGTCCGGGACGGGGTGGGATGTGGGGTTGGTTTACGACCTGACCCCGATGCTCACCGTCGGCGCGGTGGTCGCAAACCTCGGTCGTCCGGTGGCGCGCGACTCCGTCCTGCGGGTCAGTTACACCCCTGCGGCAACGCTGCGGTTGTTCAACGGACGCGCGGTGCTGTCGGCCGACGCGGGGCTCACGTCGGAGGGTGTGTCAGGGTACGCCTTCGGCGGCGTGGGGGTGTTGCGGGAGGGGACGCGGCTCCCGCTCCGCATCCTGGTGCGCCTCGACACTGACCGCTCGCTCCGACGCGCGGGGTTCGCGTTGGGTCTTTCGGTGGGCAGTCAGGACCTGATCGGCAGCGTCGCCACCTCCTCGGGCGACCTGGGACACATCGACGCCCTGAGTTTGTACGGCGTATCGACCCGGCGCCTGACCCGCTAGCTAGGGCCGCGCAGAGTCCGCGTTCAGCAGCTTCTCCACGCGCGGCACCATCGTGTACACGTCGCGGAACGACAGGCTCCGAAACACCGTGTCCCGTCCTCCCTGCGGCAGGCCGAGCACGAGACGGAACCGGAGGCCGGCGCGCAGGTCGGCACCGAAGCCGACGCGCACAGCCTCCCGCGGATAGGAGCGTACGTGGTGGGGGGTGACTACCGCCACCCTGCGATGCGCCACGATCAGGAACGTCGTATCCTCGACGCCGGCGGGCGCGAAGACGTACTGAGCCGCATCACCGGTCGCCAGCACCCGCCGCCGCCGCAGGGACTGCAGCACGCTATCGGGGATGGGAGCCGCGACCGACAGCCGAGGTGGCTTGCCGAGCAGCGTCACACCGACCAGCGCCCCGCCGGCGAGCAGGGCGAGCCCCACGAGAGACCGGATCACGACCGCGGCCAGGCTGGCGCGCACCGGTACCGTTTCCCCTGCGGCCGCAGGCACCGCCTCGACGAGGGCCCGGCTCGCCTCTTCCGCTGTCTGATAGCGCTCGGCGGGATCCTTCGCCAGCATGCGCTCGAGGGCGGCGGTGAGCGGCGCGGGCACGTCGCCCCGGTGGTCGTGGATCGGTGGGGGGTCGGCCGTGGCCTGCTTCATGAGGATGGACTGCGCCGATTCCCCATCGAATGGCGGCTCGCCCGCGAGCATCTGGTACAACAGGATGCCGAGCGAGTAGATGTCCGAGCGGGCGTCGAGCTTGTCGCCCGTGGCCTGTTCGGGACTCATGTACTGCGGAGTCCCGACCACCATTCCCTCGGTCGTCAGCTGCGACACGGACGCTTCCTGCGCGGCCTTGGCGATCCCGAAGTCGGTGACCAGCACGTGGCCGCCCCGGTCCAGCAGAATGTTGTCGGGCTTCACGTCGCGGTGCACGACCCCGTAGTGATGCGCGTAGCCGAGGGCGTCGGCGACCTGGCGCGCGATCGTGGCGGCCTTGCGCACCGAGAGCCTCTTCTTCTTCTCGAGCAGCTGCCGCAGCGACGCGCCGTCGACGCACCGCATGACGATGTAGAGGACTTCGTTCTGGTATCCGCCGACCTTGTAGATCGGCACGATGTGGGGGTGCTCGAGCCGGGCGACGGTGCGGGCTTCGCGCACAAACCGGACGGCGAGTGAGGGGGAAGGGGTGAGCCCGAGGTCCACAACTTTCACGGCGACGTCGCGGTGCTGCCGCCGCTCCCGCACACGGAACACCGCGGCGAACCCACCTTCGCCCAGCAGCGCGCCCACGGTAAATTCCTCTCCGAGGGCCTGTTGCAACCGCTGGCGCAACGTGGAGATATCGAGAGACATGGCGGACGCGAAACGTAGGAAAGCACGTGCCGTGGCGCTAGGGACGGCGGGGCTCGCGCTCGTCTGGGTGCTCGGCGTCTGGCCGCCGCCGCTGTGGTGGCGGGGTCACTGGCCGCGGGAAACGGCCATGATGCGGGAAGCGGAAGGTTGGAACGATGGAAGGACGGAACGTTCCAACGCTCCATCTGTCCATCCGACCGCCCTGCGAGCCATCTCCCCCATGCTGCAGCGCATGGTCATCATCGGAGAGGATTCGCGGTTTCGGACCCACCACGGCATCGACCCGGCCGAGATTGCGGACGCGCTCGGCGCGGACCGGGGCGACGGGCCGGTGGGGACGATCGCCGCGGTGTGGCGCAACCGCGAGCGGCTGCGCGGCGCGAGCACGATCACACAGCAGCTCGCGAAAAACCTGTACCTCTCGTCGTCGCGCAATCCCCTGCGGAAGCTCAAGGAGGCGGTAACGGCGTTGCGCCTCGAGCTCGCGCTGCCCAAGGACCGGATCCTCGAGCTCTATCTCGATACCGCGGAATGGGGCCCGGGCGTGTGGGGCGCGGACGCGGCGAGCCGCGCGTACTTCGGCGTGCCCCCGTCCCGGCTCGACGAGACGCAAGCGGCGGCGCTCGCAGCAACGCTCCCCCATCCCCGCACGTCGACCCCAACGGTGCGGCCCGAGCGCATGCTGGCGCGACGCGACCTGATTCTCGCCCGCTACTATGGCGTGGACGTGTACATCCCGCCTGCAGAGGAAACGGACACGCTGCAGGTGCCGGCGATCACCGTGCCACCGGCGGACTCCCTGAAGGGCGAGGTGCTGACGCCGGGGGACACCGCGATCGACTCGACCGCGGTGCGTGCTGACAGCCTCTAGTCGACTAGCCGGAGCGGCATCACCAGCGCCATATAGCTGGCCGGGTCATCCCAGCCGACCGGCTCCACGGTCGACGCGCGCTCGGGAGCTTTGAAGGTGAGACGGACTTCGTCGGTCGGCATGTACTTGAGGATCTCGAGCAGGTACATCGCGTTGAAGCCGATCTCGAGCGGTTCACCCTCGTAGGTGACGGGGAGCTCGTCCTGCGCTTCGCCCAGGTCGGGCGTCTGGACCGAGAACTTCACGGCGCCGCCCGCGAACGCCAGCCGAATCCGATGGGTCTGGTCGCTCGCCACCACGCTCATGCGGCGCAGCGCCGCCGCCATGGCGGCCTTGTCCACGGTCGCAGCCTTGTCGTTCTCGCGCGGGATGACCTGCTCGTAGTTCGGGTACGGTCCCTCGATCAGCCGCGAGAACACGAGCGTGCCGCCAGCGCGAAACCCGATGTGATTGTCGCTCTTGGCGACCTCGATGGCGTCGTCAGCTGCGAACAGGCGGCGGATCTGCTCCAGCGCCTTGGGTGGAACGATCAGATCGGCGGTGGAGCCTCCCTTCGCGGGCACGTCCATCTTCGCGAGCCGGTGGCCGTTCGTCGCCACCATGCGCATCCGGTCGGGGCGCAGCTCCCACAACACGCCGTTCAGGATCGGGCGGCTCTCCTCGGTGGACGCCGCGAATGCCACGTGGCCGACGAGCTTGTGCACCGTCCCGGCCGCCGCCTTCCAGGCGCCGTCGAACTTGACGACAGGGAACGAGGGGAACTCTTCGCGCGGCAGGCCGAGCAGCTTGAACTTCGACCGGCCGCACTCGATGCCGACCCGGGCCTCGCCGGCAGCCGCAAACCGCACCGGCCCGGCGGGCAGCTCGCGTGCAATGTCCACCAGCTTCTTGGCCGGAAGCGTGACGGCCCCTTCCACGTCGACCTCCGCCGACACCGTGGTACTCACCGCGATGTCCAGGTCGGTGCCCGAGAGACGGATGCCCTGCTTCGTCGCTTCGAGCAGGACGTTCGCGAGGACCGGCAGCGTCGTCTTGGCGGGGATCGCCGCCGCCACCGCGCCCAGGCCTTCCTGAAGCTGTTCCCGCGTGATCGTGAACTTCATCCGCCGTGCCGCCTCATCTCCCAAGATGGGTAAAGAATCTACTGCTGTACTAAGATAGAAATACTAGTAGTAGTAGTAGTGAGCGGGGAAATGTGGGCGACTCGACCTAACCCCCGGGCCCCGGGCAGCCGTAAGGGCCGCGCCGCGCATCTGACCCAAATGTTGGGACTGTTGGCATCCCGCCGCTTCCCCACGTTCTGCGCGCCTTCCCACACCGACCAACAGATCGCTTCCCACATGTTGGCTAGAGTGCGGACAACTCCTGCCGAGCCATCTCGACACGCTCCTTGAACGTGCGGTCTCGCACCATCTGCCGCTCTACCTTGTCGACCGAGTGGATCACGGTCGAGTGGTCCCGTCCTCCGAACGCCTGACCGATCTCCACCAGCTGCATGCCCAGCATGTCGCGCGCCAGATACATCGCGACCTGTCGCGGGATCGTCAGCGTCTTGGTGCGGGCCTTGGAGCGCAGCCCCTCGGGCGTCACCCCCCAGCGACGGGCCACCACTTCCTGGACGCGATCGATGCTCGGCGTGGGCTGCGCGCCGTAGCTCGAGGCGTCCTCTCCCTGTCGAATCTTGTCCGAGAGCGCCTCACGGGCGAGCTCGATCGTCACCTCGCGGTTCTTGAGCGACGCGAACAGCAGCAGTTTGATGATGCAGCCCTCGAGCTCCCGCACGCTCGTGCGCACGTGCTCGGCGATGAAACGCAGCACGTCGTCCGGGATCGTGAGCTCGAGATGGTCCTGCTCCGCCTTCTTCCGCAGAATGGCGATGCGGTGCTCCAAGTCCGGGTGCCCGATGTCGGCGACCAGCCCCCACTCGAAGCGCGAGATCAGCCGATCTTCCAGCCCGGGGATCTCCTTGGGCGGGCGGTCGGACGTCAGCACGATCTGCTTGTGCCCTTCGAACAGCGCGTTGAACGTGTGGAAGAACTCTTCCTGCGTCATTTCCTTGCCTTCCAGGAAATGCACGTCGTCCACCAGGAAGAGGTCCACGTCGTTGCGGTAGCGACGTCGGAACTCGGACATCGTGCGCGCGTGGATCGATTCGATGACTTCATTGATGAACTGCTCGGCGCCGAAATAATGCACGCGCGTCCCGGGGTACTTCTCGAGCACGGCGTGCGCGATGGCCTGCATCAGGTGTGTCTTCCCCAAGCCCGTCGCGCCGTAAATGAACAACGGGTTGTAGGTCTTCCCCGGCGCCTCGCCGACGGCGTGCGCCGCGGCGGCGGCGAGCTCGTTCGACTTCCCGATCACGAACGTCTGAAACGTGTACCGCTCGTTCAGGGGAGTCGTCAGCACGGCGGTCTTGTCGGCGCCGCCGCCCGTGAGCTCGCGCGGCGCGACGAAGAAATCCATCTGCGGGCGCTGCTGGCGATCTTCTTGCACGCGGAACACGACCGCCGTGGGGCGGCCGAACACGCGCTCGGCGGCGCGCGCCAGCACGCTCGCGTGCTTCTGCTCGTTCCACTCGACGGCGAATTGGTCGGGCGCTCCGACGATCAGGCGATCGTCGTCGAGCGCAATCGGCACCGCGGGCTCGAGCCACGTGCGCACGGTGGCGTCGGGAAGTTCGCGCCGTGCCTCGTCGAGCAGCCGCCGCCAGGCTTCTTTAGTAGACTGCTCCATCCACGAATACGGAAAGGTGGGACGTCCAGCAAGGGCGGCCCGAAACTACGGCCCGTATGTGGAAAAGTCAACCTTGACCGGGCGCGCGACGGCGGTGTACGTTTCCCGGCCTCACGAGGGAAATTCATGGGCCCGTCATACCGGCCGCGCAATCGGCGGCGCGTCAACAAGCACGGCTTCCGCGCACGGATGAAAACAGTCTGGGGGCGCGCTACGCTGTCCCGCCGGCGGAAGAAGGGACGCAAGCGCCTCGTCGTCCGCCTGCCGTCCAAACACCGGAGTCGCTAACGGACGAACGGTTCCCGCGCCGCGTGCGTCTGGCGCGCGGCTCGGACCTCACCGCCTGCTGGGATCAGGGGCGCCGGTTGCGTACTCCGCACCTCGATGTCGCCTGGCGCACCAATCGAGCGGGCCACCCGCGGACGGGCGTCATCGTCCCCCGCTTCCAGTTCACCGCGGTGGCCCGCAATCGTTTGCGGCGCCGTGTACGGGAGATTCTCAGACGCTACGCGCTCGCGTCGCTGCCCGCGATCGATCTCGTGGTGCGGGTGAAACGCCTGGCGTACGCGGCCTCGTTTGCGGTGCTGCGCGCCGAACTGAGCGACGTCGTGAGGCGCGTCATATGAGCGTGCGGCGTTGGCCGCGACGCGCCGTGATGACGTTGATTCGCGCATACCAAATGACGCTCTCGCATCTGGTGTTCACGCAGTGTCGGTTCACGCCGTCGTGCTCGCAGTACACGTTCGACGCCGTCGACCGCCACGGCGCGCTCAAGGGGAGCTGGCTCGGTCTGAAACGCATCCTGCGCTGCCATCCGCTGCATCCGGGCGGCTTTGATCCGGCGCCGTAAAGAGCTAGACGCACAGACGCACAGGCGCGCTGGCGATAAGGGGTCCCGTGGAACGACGCGTCATTCTGGCGTTCATTCTGATGCTCATCGTGCTGGTGCTGCCGGGCATCCTGTTCCCCCCGAAGAAGGCGGTCAAACGGACCGGCGGTCAGGCCGTCGGGGACACGGGGCGTGCCGCTGACACCGCCCGTACCCCCGCGCCCCCCGCCGAGTCTGTCGCTGGCGCATTTCTGTCCGTCTGTCCGCCGGTCCGCCCGCCTGCCGCCGTTGCCACGCTGGCGGAGACCATCTGGGTTTCCGCGCGGCATGCCCGTTTCGGGTTCAGCCCTGCGGGGGCGCAGCTCGTAAGCGCGGAACTGCTTGACTACAAGTCGTTTGCGCCAGGCGACTCGGAGCGACCGGTCCAGCTCGTGCCCGCGGGTCGATCGATGCTCGCCCACTGTCTCGTGGTCGGGGCCGACACGATCTCCCTGGCCGACTGGCACTTCACGCCGAGTGTGCCGGCGCTGCGCGTTCAGCGCGATAGCATGCCGCTGACGTTCACCGCCGAGCGCGGCGACGCCCGTGTGGCGCTCACGTACATCTTCTTCGCGGACGACTATCGCTTCCAGGTGCGCGGTCACGTCACGGGGCTCGGGTCGGCGGGCGCAGTGCTGCTGGTGGGAATGGGCGACGGACTCCGCTCCGTCGAGGCCGACACGATGGACGATTTCCATCACTTTGCCGTGGTGACCAAGGCCGCCAAGACGCAAAGCCTCGCATTCCAATCGCTCAAGCCGGGCGCGGTGAAGGTGCTCGACGGGCCGTTCGAGTGGGCCGGCGTCAAGTCGAAGTACTTCATGGCGGCGGCGCTCGCGTTCGAGGAGAACCAACCCCGGTTCGGCGGCGGCATTGCGGTCGGCGGGCCGGTGACGGTGACGACTTCGTCGTTTTTCAGCGGCACGAGCGGCGTGCCGACGCGCACGGCGCTCGCCCTCACCCTCCCCGTGCCTCCTGGCGGAGACTTCCGCTATGAGCTGTATACGGGGCCGCTCGAGTACCGGCAGCTCGCCCACCTGGGCCACGACCTCGACGACGCGAACCCCTACGGTGGCGTGCTCCGGCCGCTGATCCAGCCGGTGTCGGTCCTCGTGGTCAACATCCTGATCTGGATGCACGACCGCCTCTCGCTCGCCTACGGGTGGGTGCTCGTCATCTTCGGCATCCTCGTGCGGGCGCTGCTATGGCCGTTGAACCAGAAGGCGATGGAATCGAGCATCCGGATGCAAGCCGTGGCGCCGCTGATCAAGGAGACGCAGGAGCGCCACAAGAACGACCCGGAGCGGCTGCAGCGCGAAATGCTGCGGCTGTACAAAGACCACAACGTCAACCCGGTCGGCGGGTGCCTGCCGATGCTGCTGCCGATGCCGGTGCTGTTCGCGCTGTTCTTCGTGTTCGCGAACACGATCGAGTTCCGCGGCGTCGCCTTTCTCTGGCTTCCCGATTTGTCGCGCGCCGACCCGTACTACATCATCCCCATCATCATGGGCCTGTCGATGTTCGTCCTCTCCAAAGTGGGCCAGATCGGGGTGCCGCCGAATCCGCAGGCTAAGACGATGCTGTACTTCATGCCGGTGTTCATGACACTGCTGTTGCTGCGGTTCGCGTCCGGCTTGAACCTTTACTACGCGGTGAGCAATATCTTCAGTATCCCGCAGCAATACCTCATCGCCCGGCGGCGGCTGCGCGAGCAGGGGAAGCGAACCTAGCCGCCGGCGCCACGCGGCAGGCGGGAAGCGTGCTCTCTGATCCCATCGTCGCGCTCGCCACGCCTCCCGGGCGCTCCGCCATCGCGGTCATCCGCGTGTCGGGGACCGGTGCCTTCGACGTGGTGGGGCGCTGTCTCCGGCCGTTCCACGCCGATCGCCCCCGCGCCGCGCTGCGCGCGCGCCTCGTGCACCCCGCCACCCACGAGCAGGTCGACGACGTGATCGCCGCTGCGTTCCCCGCACCCCGCTCCTATACCGGGGAGGATGTCGTGGAGATCTCGACGCACGGCGGCCTGCTCATCCCCGGCGAGGCCGTCGCGGCCCTGGTCGCGGCGGGCGCTCGCCCGGCGCAGCCGGGGGAGTTCACGCGTCGGGCGCTGCTCAACGGCAAGCTCGACCTGCTCCAGGCGGAGGCGACGGCGGACCTGATCGACGCCGGCGCGCCGGCCCAGCGCCGGCGGGCGCTGCGGCAGCTCGAGCGCGGTCTCTCGAGCCGGCTCGAGGCGCTGCGTAGCGAGCTGCTGGAGTTCGAAGCGCTGATCGCATACGACATCGATTTTCCGGAGGAGGACGAGGGTCCGGTGAGCCCGGCGCGCGTGACGGCGGCGTGGCGCGCGGTGCGAGAGCGGATCGCCGCCCTGCTCGCCACCGCGCCCGAGGGGGAGCGCCTGCGCGAAGGCGCGCTGCTCGTGATCGCCGGGCCCCCCAATGCGGGCAAGTCGTCCCTCTTCAACGCGCTGCTCGGCCAGGAGCGCGCGATCGTCACCGAGGTCCCCGGCACGACTCGCGACGCGATCGAGGCCTACGCGGTGATCGCCGGTTTCCCGTTCCGGCTGGTGGACACGGCGGGGCTGCGCGACAGCGGCGATCGGGTCGAGAAGATCGGCATCGCAGTGGCTCGACAGTATCTCGGCGCCGCGGATCTGGTGCTGTTGTGCCGGGAGACGGGATGCGAGACGGGGGATGCGGAGTCGGAGCGGTTCGTAGCCGCGTGCCGGGCGCCTGTCGTCGAGGTGGTGACGAAGGTCGATCTCGCCGCCCGATCGCCCGACGGCCTGGGCGTGTCGATCGTCACCGGAGCCGGGCTCGACACGCTGCGGGCGCGGCTCGCCGAGGCGGCGTTCGGCCGGCTGCTGGCGCTCGGCGACGTCGAGCCGGTGGTCACGCGGGCGCGCCACCGCACGGCGCTCGAGCGGGCCCTGGGTGAGATGGATGACTTTTACGCCGCGCGGGAGCGTGGCGTGGACGCGGCGGCGGCGGCGACCCACCTGCGCGCCGCGGTCGGGGCGCTGGACGACCTGATCGGCGCGGTCACGCCCGACGACGTGCTGGATCGATTGTTCGCGAGCTTCTGCGTAGGGAAGTAGCGTCGCACGCTGCTTGCCGACCGCCCGGGCTGGCAGCATGTTTTCAACTCCCCAGTCGCGGAGCGTCACGTGAATCGCCTCAGATCGCCCGCTGGCACGCTCGTGCTGGCGGTGCTCGCCGCTTCCTGCACCCATGACGCCCGACGCTTCGCAGGCCCAACCCGCGGCCCGAGCTTCTCGCGCGTCGCGTCGAGCAGCCAGGCTCCGCTCTGGACCGACGCCGACGAGTTCCTGGTCGAGTATGCGGGCTCGACCAGTCGGGTCACGGCCGCGGTTGCCAGCGTCGGTGGAGCCGTCGCGCGCGTGCTTCCGGAAGTCGGGCTCGCCACGGTGACCGGCCTGGACGACGCGGGTGCGGCGCGGCTCGCTCGCTCACCCGGCATTACCTCGGTAACGCGCGACCTCGTCGTCCAGTGGATTGCGCCGCTCGACCCGAATGTTGGACTCGTCGCGGCGGATGCCGATGTGCTGCCGACGGGTCAGAACCCGCCACAGACCGCACCCTTTCTCGGCTTGCAATGGAACCTGCAGACGATCCACGCGCCCGATGCCTGGGCGACGGGGCACCTGGGGCAGGGGGCCAGAGTGGCGATCGTCGACACCGGCATCGACGATACCCACCCCGAAATGCAGGGCCGCGTCGACCGCACTCGTAGCTTCGCATTCATCCCAAACCAGTTCACGGGGGGGTCATGTGGCGGGGTGTGCCCGCCATGGGGCGACGATAACTCCCACGGCACCCACGTGGCGTCGGTCGTGGCCTCGAACGCCTTCCGCACGGCGAGCATCGCTCCCGGGGCGAGCCTGATCGCGGTCAAGGTGCTGAACCAGAACGGCGCCGGGACCTTCGGCACCGTCATCGCGGGGATCCTGTACGCGACGACCATCGGCGCCGACATCATCAACATGAGCCTCAGTGCGTACTTTCCGAAGAACGCCCGCGGGGGCGGGCAACTCAACGGGGCGCTCGCGAAAGCCGTGAACTACGCCGTGGGCCATGGCGTGTTCGTCGTCGTCGCAGCGGGCAATGACGGGGCGAACCTCGATGCCGATCGGGATTTCGTCTCGGTGCCCGCGCAGAGCGGCGCAGCGTTCGCGGTCAGTGCAACTGGGCCAATCAATCAGGTCAACTTCGACCAGCTCGCCTTCTACAGCAACTTCGGGCGCTCCGGCGTTGCGGTGGCGGCCCCAGGCGGGAACCTCCTCCCGGGCACGCCGCCGGTCGTCGTCGACGTTCGGGACCTGGTGCTGGGTCCGTGCAGCAGGCAGAGCCTGGCGATCCCGGCTTGTGCGAGGGCGACCTTCTACCTCTTTGTCGCCGGCACGAGCGCGGCATCACCCCATGCAGCGGGCGTGGCCGCCCTGGTCGCTGGGCGCGCGGGGGGCGGGCTCACGGCGGGCCAGCTCCGCACGTTCATCGAGCAATCGGCTGACGATCTCGGCAAGCCGGGTGTCGATCTCTTCTACAGCCACGGGCGGATCAACGCGCTCCGCGCAGTGACGCAATAGCCTAGATTCAGCACGAGGGCGGCGGACGCTGACGCGGGACCGCCGCCCGTTTTCTTTCTCATCAGCCGAGGAGGGTGCGGGTGACGAATGTTCGTCCTGGAGGGGCCCCTGCGATGCGCGCACCAGAGTGCTGGCTCGCCGTGCTTCGCATTGCGGTTGGCGTGTGGTTCGCGAAAGCGCTATTCACCAAGCTGTCCGTCACACTGCTATGGGGCTTCCTTCCGGTTCCTGCTGCGTCCGAGCGGTGGCAGCATGTGATGCCGATGCTGGTGGGAAAGTACGCCGAGGGAAATCCGGTTGGGTTCTTCCGCAATTTCATGCTGCAGATCGTCCTCGCGCACAACGGTCTCTTCGCCCAGCTGACCGCCTTCGGTGAAACGGCGGTCGGCCTCGGGCTCGTCTTCGGCTGCCTCACGCTGCTCGCCTCGGGGATCGGGCTTTTCCTGGTGGTGAACTACGGTCTCGCGGTGCAGTGGCAAGGCTCGGCGCAGCAGGGATTTCACTACATGCTGATCACCACGCTCATCGTCATCTTCGCGACGCGCGCGGGACGGACCTGGGGCGTGGATGGTTGGGTGCGTGCGCGGCGGCCCGGCTCCTGGCTGGCGCGCCTGCCGCTCGGTTGAGCTGAGTGCGGGTTTTCTCCTTCCCTAGGGGATGTAGAGCAGGTCGTTGGGCCGGTCGCCCACCGGGACGGTGGCCACGACCTTGCGCGCGTCCGTATCGATCACCGATACCTGGTTGGAACGTCCGTCGGCGGTGTAGAGGCGCTGCGCGTCGCGCGCAAGCGCGATGCCCCAGGGACGTTTCCCCACTGCAATCGTGTCGGTCACTCGCTGGGCAGCCAAGTCGACGACACTCACCGTTCCGGCGGCTCCTTCGGTGACGTAGGCGAGACGCCCGTCCGGCGTGAACGCGATCCGCACCGGCTTCGTCTTGCCGTCCCGGATCGGGAACTGTCCCAGCACCGAGTCGGTCGCGACATCGAGGATGGTTACGTTGCCGCCGGCCTCGGCCGTCACGTAGGCGCGACGACCGTCCGGGGTGAGGGCCACCGTCCGGGGGTTCTCGCCCACGGGGATCGTCTTCCGCAGCCGTCCGGTCGCGGCGTCGAGCACGCTCACCGTGTTGCTCGTTTCCGCGGTCACGTACACCTTGGACCCGTCCGGCGAGACCGCGATCCCCTCCGGCTCCACTCCTACCTGGGTCGAGAACTTGATCCGGCCGGTCTGTACGTCCACACCCGAGGCGTGAGCAATTTCCTCGTTGGAGACGAACAGCGTCCCGCCGTCGGGACTCACCACGACGAGCTCGGGATCCCGCCCGACGGGGATCGTCCGGGTCAGGGTCGCCTTGGCCACGTCGATCACTCCGACGGCGTCGTCCTGGCCGAGGGCGACGTATACGGTGCGCCCGTCGGGGCTCAGCGCCATGCCTCGCGGGCGCTTTCCTACCGTGATGGTCGCGGTCACCGTGTTTGTCCGGGGGGCGATGACGCTGATGCTGTTGCCCACCTCATTCGAGACCCAGAGCTGCGGATCGCGAACCGGTGCGGGCGATGCGCTGGCGAGGCAGAGCGCCGCCAGCGTGGCGGCGCGGAGCGGCACGGTCCGCTCAATCATTGAAAATGGCCTGATCGGCATGGACCGCCCGATCGAGCCCGCGGATCGCGTCCCGGCCCCGGATGCCCCGCAAGATCGCACCCAGCAGGTCCGCGCCCGTGAGATCCGCGTCCGTCAAGTCGGCGCCGGTCAGGTCGGCCCGCACCAGCAGCACCTTGCGCAGGTTCGCCGCCGAGAGGTTGGCGCCGGTGAAATCGGCCCCGCTCGCGTCCGTGCGCATGACGCCCATCGACTGGTTGCCCGGGTCCGCGCCCAGGTTCGCGTGGCTCAGCGTAGCGCGGGCGAACCGAGCGTGGCTCATCGGTGAAATGATGCGGGCGCGCGTCAAGTCGGCATCGGAGAAATCCGCGTCGTACGCGATGACCGCGAACAGGCTGGCGTCGCGCAGGATGGCGTGCCGCATGTCCACGCGGTACATCACCGAGGCGTCGAGCTGCGCAGCGGTGAAGTCCGCCTCCGTGGCGATCGCGTCGGAGAGCGTTACGGAGAAGAGCTGGGCCCTGGCGAGGTTGGTCTTCACGAGCCGACAGCGCGACAGATTGGCGCGCTTGAAGTCGATTCCGCTCAGGTCGAGGCCCGAGAGATCCTTCCCGCTGAAGTCGGCCGGAGCTTGCGCCGTGGCGGCCGCAAGGGCCGCGACGACCTGGTCGCGGGTGACGCGCTGTTGCGCGGGAGCGAGCCTCGCGCTGGCGATCCCCGCGGCGAGGCTCGCCAGCGCCGCGCCCACCACTGCGCGCGTCACTGGCTCTTCTTCAGGTCCGACTCGCGGTGCGGCCGCCCCGGCTTCAACCAACCGTCGCTCCGCGCCTTGACGTACTGGTACAGCTCCTTCACGGCCGCGGTGTCGAGCAGCACCTTCCACGATGGCATCCCCTTGTCGGGGCGCCCGTTCAGCACCGTGTATTCGAAGGAGTCCCGGGGATACGCCATTCCGCTCTTGCTCAACACCCACCGCAGATCGGGGGCGGTGGCGATTACGGGGTGCTGGGCGTCCTCGCCGTGGCAGCGAAAGCAGTACACGTGGAACCACTTCCACCCCTGGTAGATCGAATCCGACACCAGCAGGCTGTCACGCACCGTGTCCCGCGTCGGGGCGACGCTGCCTGATGGCGTGCCGTGCGGTGCGCCTGGGGTCGCCGGGGCCCCGAGGTCGAGCAGAGGAACGCTGTACTCCTGCAGAATCGCGGTGATCTCGCTCCTGCGGCGATCGATCACGGAATCGAGCCGTGCCCTGAGCTCCTTGTCGCGGTGCCGCACGGCCATCGCCATGCTGAACGCGAACGGCATGCCCGAGACGGGATCCGAGTCGGGGAGCGCCACCATCGCGAGCGCCGTCGGCGAGCGCTTGACCCAGTAGCCCGCCAGAGGTCCCCACACGATGGCGACGTCGATCGAGTCCTTGGCCACGGCGCGGATGATATCGTCGGGGTGATCGGCCTTGGGATCGGGGTTCAGGAAGTTGCCGAAGCCGACGAGGCCGACGATGCCGCGCGAGCCCAGGGCGTGCGCCGGCGGCGTGTTCGTATAGTCGTAGCCGATGATGTTCACGCCGATCTTCAGATGCTTCAAGATCGTGTCGTCGAGCGAGCGCAGCCGGAGACCGCGGTCGGCGCGGAACACGAAGTAGTACGTCGAGCGGTAGTACGGCTTGGTGGTCGCCACCGGGTCGAGGCCCACGGGCGCTTGGATCATGACGTCGCAGAAGCCGCCCAGGATCGAGTTTCGCAGCACGCCGCGTCGGCTGGGCCACCAGTAGTTGACCACACGGGCGTTGAGATCCTGCGCCACGACGTGCGCGATCTTGTTCTCGAATCCCTGTTCCTGGTCGTTCGAAAAGGGGAGGTCGAACGGGTCTGCGCACACCCTGAGCTCCTGGTCGCCGTTCGGCGCGCCCGCCATGAGGGCGACGGCCGCGGCGCCAAAGAGCAGGGCACACGCGAGTCTGGCCCGAGTGGGAATCATCGTTCTCCTTGTTGGTCCGGCGGACGGCACGCGAGGGTCCAAGGTACTACACCCGGTGCCGGAGCAACCGCTCCGGCACCGGGTGCCATGCAATACGACGCCTGCCTATGCGCCTGCCGGGACTACAGTCCGAACACCAACAGCGTACCGCCGGCGTTCGAGATGTTGATGTAGTCGCCGAACGCGCCGATCGCGCCCAGCGCCGCCGTGGGATCTTCCGTGCCGATCCCCAGCGCCACACCAGCACCAGCCCAACCGCCCACCCCCGACAGCACGGCGACGTACTGCTTGCCGTCCGGTCCGAGATAGGTCATCGGGTTGCCGATGATGCCCGAGGGGCACTTGAACCGCCACAGCTCGGTCCCGGTCGTGGCATCCACGGCCTTCAGCCAGCCTTCCATCGTGCCGTAGAAGACGATGCCCGAGGCCGTCGCCAGCGCACCACCGTACGCCGCGAGGTTTTCCTTGATCGACCACTTGATCTTCCCGACCGTCGGATCCCAGGCGATAAAGGCGCCGCGGTTGCCGCCCGGGCCAGGGAACATCCGCACGATCGCGCCCACATACGGCTGACCGGCCGAGTACTTCACCTCGACGCCCTCGTAATCCATGCAGATGTTGTTCGTCGGGACGTAGAAGAGGTGAGTCAGGGGCGAGTAGGCGGAGGGCTGTTGATCCTTGAAGCCGATGGCGGCGGGACAAATTCCCTCGGTGTTCTTCTTCGAGGTGGTCCCGAACTGCGCGTTCCGAACCGGGACGCCCGTCGCGAGATCGATCTTCGAGGCCCAGTTGACCGGCCCGAACGGCTCGGCGACGAGCACCTTGCCGGTGGTCCGATCGAGCGTGTAGCCGAAGCCGTTGCGGTCGAAGTGCACCAGCGACTTCACCGGCTTCCCGCCGATCGTCAGGTCGACCAGGACGTTCTCGTTGACGCCGTCATAGTCCCACTCGTCGTGCGGCGTCATCTGGTACACCCACTTCGCCTCCCCGTTGTCCGGGTTACGGGCGAAGATCGTCATCGACCACTTGTTGTCACCGGGCCGCTGATCGGGGTTCCAGGTGCCCGGGTTGCCCGAGCTGTAGTAGAACAGGTTCAGCTGCGGATCGTAGGAGTACCAGCCCCACGTGGTCCCGCCGCCGTGCTGCCATTCGTCCCCCTGCCACGTCGACACGCCCAGGTCCTTGCCCTTCATCGACGCGTAGTTGGAGTTCGGCTCGCCGACGATCTTCACATCGTTGTCGGGACCGGTGGAATAGGCCCGCCACACTTCCTTCCCGGTGTTGACGTCGTACGCCGTCACCCGGCCGCGCACGCCGAACTCACCGCCCGAGATCCCCGCGATCACCAGGTCTTTGATCACGATCGGAGCGTTGGTCATGGTCGAGCCGGTCTTGTAGTCGGCGTTCGGGACGCGCCAGATCTGCTTGCCGGTCTTCGCGTCGAGCGCCAGCAGGTCGCCCGCCAGCAGCTCGATGAACAGCTTGCCGCTCGGATGGTAGGCGAGACCGCGGTTCACCAGGTCGCAGCACGCGATCGGCTTCGCCTCGGGCGGCTGGGCCGGCACATGCTTCCAGATCATCGGCGCGCCCGGCTTTGTCAGGTCGAGGGCGTACACGATGTTCGGGAATGCGCTGTGCACGTACATCACGTTGTTGAACACCAGCGGATTTCCCTCATGGCCGTTCAGGACGCCGGTCGAGAACGTCCACGAAGCCTTGAGGCTCTTCACATTCGCCTTGTTGATCTGAGTGAGCGGACTGTAGCGCTGCAGGTCGTACGTCCGACCCGTCATCGTCCACTCGCCCGGACCTTGGGCGACGGCGGACGCCGCGAGCACCATCATGCTCGTCGCGATTCCGCCGGACAACAGTTTGAAGCGGTTCATAGCTGACCTCATGTTGAGGATGAGGGTGGTGTGAAGCGGTTTATGCAACTTGCCTGTCAGCGTAGCTAACCCTCGTGGGCAACGTCCGGGGGCCCGCGTTCCCAACAGGCCACAGCCATCGTCCGAAAAGCTCCAGCCAAGGATGCCTCCAGGGATAGTGGTTATATCCCCGGGTCCCGCGACTGTCAATCGTCGGGAAAAGGCCCGGGTTTCATGGTGGAACCGGGCTCACCCCACGCCACACGCGCCCGCCGGCCTGGCTGAAGCCGCCCTCATAAACCGCACCGCCCGGGCGGAGGATGGTTCGCACCCGCCCCGCGAGCGCCGCGGCCGCCCCCGCGTCCGCCACGATCCCATAGACCGCCGGGCCCCAGGAGCTTTGCCCTACGCCGATCGCCCCCCATCGGCGCAACCGCTCGATGAGCTCCCCGGTCTCACCGGGAGCGAACACGCCCCCCTGAGCCGGCGCGAACCACCCCCCGGTGATGCGCTGCACCTCGGTCAGCGCCGCTCCGAAAGCCGTGAGGTCGGCCACGGCCACGGCGGGGAGCAGCTGCATCAGCACGAGGTGCGCGACGCGCGCCACCTCCGCCGCAGCCGGCGGCGGCAGCCGCCCGAACGCCGCCGCCTCTTCGTCACCCGCCAGCCCGGGCTTCCCCTGCGGGACGACCACCACGCAGCGCCACGCCGCGGGCATCGGCAACCGCGCGAGCAGCGGGGCGGGCGCCTCGTCGCCCGCTATGCGGCCGCCTTCGACCACGAACCCGCCGAACGCGAACGTCCAGGTCCCTACCGCCGACCGCCTGCCGCGGTCCACCGCGCGGGCCAGCGTCGTCGCTTCGGTCGGCAGCCCGTACAGCTCGGCCGTGGCGCGCGCTACGGCGAGGGCGAGCTGGGTGCCCGAGCCGAGCCCCGCGTGGGGCGGGATGGTGCGGTGCAGGCAGAGGTGTACGTGGGGTGGGATGCCGTGATGCGCGGCGAACCGTTGCGCGAAGGCCAGGGCCCGCGCCGCGTCCGGACCCTCCGCCCGGAGATCGGGGGAGGGGCGCGCCTCGAGCAACAGCGACGGTGCAGGGACCGCGGCGCCGATGCCGCCGAAGCGGCGCCCGAGATCGCCCCGCAGGTCGAGCACTCCGAAATGGAGGCGGGCCGGCGCCTCGACGAATACCGGAAGGCCGGCTTCGCTCACCGCCGTGCGGGCGCCGTCCGGACCGCCGGCACGGTGCGCACATAGTCCGACAGCAGCGCCATCGCCTCGCGCTCGCGTGGGCCCGCCGTCTTGTCCACGATCACCTGCAGCCGCGCGAGCTCGTCGCGGATCTGCTCGGCCGGCAGCAGGTGGGTGCGGGTGGCCAGGATCGCGGCCTCGAGCACCGCGTGGCGCGCCCGGTTGAAGCCCAGGAACTCACGCCGAAACCCCCGATGCACCACCGCGGTCACCACGCGGGCTCGCGGCGGTGTGGCGTCGAGCGAGCGCACCTCCACTTCCCGCCACGAGCACACGGCCTCGAGCACGACACCGCGAACGGCCGTCGCCGGTACGGCCGGAAACTGCACCGTGGCGATCGCGCCCTGCGCGAACAGCATGACGTCGTCCGTCAGGTTCACGACGGCGGCCCCCGTGTCGCGCAGATTCCGGAAGGTGGTGGTCTCGAGAAACGGCTTGATCACGATGTCCTGGTCGCCCCACTCGACGCCCATCGGCGCGAAGTTGGGCGTCCCGGCGCCGTCGAGCGTCGTGAGGATCGACTCGATGATCACCGGACCACCGCGGCGGGCGGCGGCACGAACTCCCGTGGCGGCTCGGGCGCGTGGGCGCTCCCCCCGTCGGCTCGGTCCGGGAGCGGGTACGGCGGCGTGGCGGCCCCGTGCAGGAAGCGATCGAGCAGGCGATAGCCGTGCTCGGTCAGCACCGATTCCGGATGAAACTGCAGGCCGATCACCGGGTGCCGCACGTGCGCCACCGCCATGATCTCCCCGTCGTCCGCGGTGGCCGTGACGTTGAGCACCGGCGGCACGCCGCGGCGGGCGATGGCGAGCGAGTGGTAGCGGGCCGCCTGGAACGGGTTCGGCAGCCCGGCGAAGATGGCGCGGCCGTCGTGGAAGATGCGGGACGCCTTGCCGTGCACCGGCCGCCCCGCCCGCACGATGGCGGCCCCGTAGGCGGCGCCGATACACTGGTGACCGAGGCACACGCCGAGGATGGGCGTCGTAGCCCCGAAGCGGCGGACCACATCCGTCGAGATTCCGGCCTCGCCGGGCGAGCACGGGCCCGGGGAGATGATGATGTGCGAGGGTCGGAGCTGCTCGATCTCCTCGAACGACGTAGCGTCGTGGCGTCGTACAACGGTCTCTTCCCCCAGCTCCCGCACGTAGCGCGCCAGGTTGTGCACGAACGAGTCGTAGTTGTCGATGAGCAGTATCATGGCTCGAGGGCGGCAATCAGGCCGCGGGCCTTGTCGAGCGTCTCCCGGTATTCCTGCGCGGGGTCGGAATCGGCGACGATCCCGCCGCCCACTTGAAAATACACGTCGCGGCCGACCACGAGATAGGTCCGAATGACGATGCTCGTGTCGAGCGCCCCGGTGATGCTCACGTAGCCGATCGAGCCGCAATACACGGCGCGCTGCGTCGGCTCGAGCTCGGCGATGATCTGCATCGCCCGGACTTTGGGCGCGCCGGTGATGGAGCCGCCGGGGAACGCCGCGCGCAACAGATCGAGCGCGTCGTGCCCGGGAGCGAGCTCTCCCACCACGGTCGACACGAGGTGGTGCACGGTCTGGTAGTGCTCGAGCGCGAACAGTTCTGGGACGCGTACGGTGCCGGGCTGGCACACCCGCGACAGATCGTTCCGCAGCAGGTCCACAATCATCACGTTCTCGGCCATGTCCTTGTCGCTCTCGGCGAGCGCCAGGGCCAATGCCGCGTCGTGCTCCGGGCCGACCCCGCGCGGCCGCGTGCCCTTGATGGGACGCGTCTCCACCCGGCGGCCGTCGTCGACCCGCAGGAACCGCTCCGGGGATGAGCTCGCGACGACGACCTGACCGAAATCGAGGTACGCGGCGAACGGCGCCGGGTTGCGCTGCCGCAGGCGGCGGTACAGCTCGAACGGGGTTCCCGCGAGCGGCGCCTGGAGGCGCTGCGACAGGTTCGCCTGGAAGATGTCGCCGGCGTACACGTACTCGATGACGCGCGCGACGGCGTCCAGGTACCCGGCGCGCGTGAAGTTTGAGCGCACGCCGGGAACGTCGGGGACAGAGTAGGACGGCGCAGCTGGGCGGTCCGGACGCTGGGGGTCTGCCGGAGCGACTGCGTATTTTTGTCGCGCAGGGAGACCCCCAGCGTCCGGACCGCCCGAGCGTCGCTCCGCCAATCTCTCTTTCACGAACGCTAACCGGCGGGCCGCGCGCTCGCGCCGCGCGGTCCGCTGCTCGGGCATCCCCGTCGAAATCACCCACGCCCGTTCCGTCTCGTGGTCCCAGGCGATGACCCAGTCGTACAACCCCAGCATCACGTCCGGGATGGCGACGTCGTCGTAGCGCGTCCGCGGCACGCGCTCGAGCTGGGCGCCCCAGTCGTACCCCACGTAGCCCGCCGCCCCGCCCTGGAACGGCGGGAGGCCAGCGACCGGCTCGGCCGCGAACGGCTCAAGCAGAGCGCCCACGTGGGCAACCGGGTCCGCGGCGACCCGGGTCCAGCGGCCGCCGCCCAGCTGCTGCGTGAGCGCGCCCTTCGAGCGCACGACCGTCGCCGGGTCCGCGGTGAGGAACGTATGACGGCCGACCTGATCGGGATGGGTGGCGCTGTCGAGCAAGACGACGAACGGCAGGTCGGCGAACCGGGCGCACGCCTCGACGGGATCGGGCGCGGGGACCAGCTCTTCCACGAGCGGTGCCGTATCGCTCACGCGCCGCCCTTCGCCTGGCGGCGCTCCCTGGAGCGCTTGGACCGCTGCGTGAGCCGCACGTGCTCGGGGCCGCGGTCGTCGGGTGGCGTCAAGTACCCCCACTCGAGCGCCCCCTCCTGGCGGTAATTCTTGCCGAGCGTCAGCGCGAGCCGCGCCTTCATCAGCTCGCGCCCCAGGTAGAACGCGTGGGTCGCCTCCTCGACGCCGAGCTGCGCGAAGATCTCGTGGATGTCCGTGCCCCGCACAAAGATCTCGTCGTTGAAGACGGTGATGACGTCGCGATCCGCGAAGATGCGGTAGTTTGGGTCGGTCACGCGCGCCTGTAGCTCGCGCAGCTCCGCTTCTGGGTACCCGCGGACCGTGGGATCCTTGAGCGTGACGAGCCGGTCGTCCACCCCTTTGGGGAGCGTCTGCCGGGTGACGGCGTGGTGCATGAGGCGCCGGGCGATGTCCACCTCACGCACCACGCCCCGGGCCCAGGGGATCACCTCGGTGGTCAGCACGGCGCGCACGCCCAGCTCCTCGCAGATCGCGATCAGCAGCGCGTTCACGCCGGTCGTGTCTGCCGCGGTGAGCTCGGTGATGTTGCCGATGCCCATGAACAGCTGTGCCGCCGGGTAGCGGCGACGCACCTCAGCGAAGCGCTCGAGCGAGGCGAAGAACCCAAAGCCGATCGGCTCGATCACGGGGTCGATCAGGTACGATACCCCCCAGCTCTCGAGCGCAGCGATGCTCGGCTCGAGTGTCTCGAGACCTTCGCCGAAGTCGGGGATAACGACCACCCGCGTCGGCGTGCCGGCGAAGTCCCGCGCGACGTCGAGATTGGATCGATTGACCGACAACACCAGCTCGGCGCCGGCCACCACGGCGGTGCGGATCTCGCCCGCGTCGAGGGAATCGACGCTCACCCGCATCCCGGCATCGACCAGCTCGCGCACCGTGTCCGCCAGCCCCGGAAATTCGCGTCCCGGGGTGCAGCCGATGTCGATGACGTCGGCGCCGCTCGCCCGGTAGTGGTCGGCCTCCCGGCGTAGCGCCTCGCGCGCCAGCCGCGGCGCGTTGTTCACTTCCGCCACGATCTCGATGCCGTACGCGCCGTAGTCCCGCGCCGCCGCCGCGCGGCCGAAATACTCGGGGATCTGACGCAGGTCCTTCGGCCCCTTTTCGACACGCACGCCGGCCCGGTCGGCGATCGCTGCTGTGTCACCCTCGCACAGGCCCGGGATCAGCACGAGGTCGGTACCGGCGGGCACCGCCAGGAAGCGGGCGATCCACGGTGTCGTCATCAGGGCGGCCACCGTGATCTTCATGACGGCGACGTCGTAGGCGAACGCCGGCGCCATCTCGGCGAGCGTGCGGCGCAGCCCCGGCTCGGCGAGCCTGCCCGTCACGAACAGCACCCGACGCGGTACGGCTTCCTCCGGGGCAGCCGTCACCGCGGGTCACCCGACCGCACGAACTTGTTCGGCGTTCCCTCGAGGGCGCCGCCCTTGGGGCGCCACAGCACGATGTCCTCGAGCTTGCGGGCCAGCTCGAAGTCCTTGTCGGTGATCCCCCCGGCGGCGTGGTTCTGGAGCTTCACGATCACCCGGCCCCACGTGACCGACAGATCCGGGTGATGGTACGCCGCCTCGGAGAAGTAGCCGATCGCGTTCACCAGCATCAGCGTGGTCGGCCAGCCGTCCGTCTTGTAGGTCCGCCGGATCCACCCGTCCTCGTACCACCACCCCGGTAACTCTTTCAGCTTCTGCTCGATCTCGGCTTCGTTGTACGTCGGGTCTTTCTGCGCCATGCGCGTCTCCTTGTCCGTGGGCTAGACGACGGCCCCGCCGTTGATCATCAACATCTGGCCGGTGACGTAGGACGCCGCGTCCGAAGCGAGATAGACCGCTGCGTGGGCGACGTCCTGAGGTGTGCCCCAGCGGCTCAGCGGTATCGATCGCGTGATGCGCTCCTTCACCGTCGGGTCGAGGGACTCACCGTACGCGGTCTCGATCCAACCCGGCCCGAGCACGTTGACGCGGATGTGCGGCGCCACCGAGCGGGCCAGGGCGCGGCTGAACGAGTACACTCCGCCTTTGGCGGCGCAGAAGACTTCGGCGTACCCCCCCTTCGTTCCGCCCGCCAGCACGTGGTCCCAGGACACGTTCAGGATCACCCCGCCTGCGGGCTGCCCCCGCATGAGGGCGACCGCCTGCCACGAGGCGAGCACCGTTCCGCGGAGATCCACGGCGAGCAGGCGGTCGAGTTTTTCGATCCAGGTAAGGCGCGCCGCTTCCCCCGTGAGGATGTCGGCGCCGGCGTTGTTCACCCACACGTCTACGCGGCCGAACGCGTCGCGGACGTGTGCCGCCAGGGTCTCCACAGCCCGCGCGTCCGCCACGTCGACGGAGAGCAGCTCGGCGCGGCGGCCGTGCTCGCGAACACGCTCGGCTGTGTCGTCGGCGGCGCGCTGGTTGGCTCGGTAGGTGAGGGCCAGGTCGGCCCCGGCCTCGGCGCAGGCGAGCGCCATCGCACGCCCAATGCCGCTCGAGGCCCCGGTGATGAGCACTACCTTTCCGGTGAGCGTCGGGCCGGCCGCGCCGCGCGCCCCCTCCTGCGGCGCTGCCTGCACCGCTCCCTCCGGCTGTCGTTTTGACATCGAGTCTCCGGAAGCCTAACCTATCGGCGACTTTGGGACACCCACAAGGGAGCCGCCGCACATGCAGCTGCTGGTCAGCGTTGCCGATGCGTCCGAAGCGCGCGCCGCCGGCGGCGCGCGGAGAGCCTCAGCCCTGGCGCGCGCGGCGCCCTTGGCTGCGGCCGCCACCCTCGTCTAACGCCACATCGAGCTGCCCGAGATCGTCGGCCGTGATGATGAAATGCTCCACTGCCGGCGGCAGGGTGCGGAGGAACAAGGAATCGACGAGCTTGCGCGGGTCGCCCCCCGCCGGCTTGATCAGGACGATGCGCCGGGCGCCGAGCATGCCGGCGAGCCAGGCGGCGATCGAGTCGCTCGTGATCTCCCAGGTGTGGGGAAGCGGGTCGGCGGCGCGGACCCAGCGGTACGGCGCGAGCACCGGCAGCCGCCCGGCCTGGCGTGCGGCGGCGATCTCCGCCTGCTGCTCGACGAGCACGGCACCGGGCAGGCGAGCGGCCAGAACGTGCGCGTACTGATCCATGCCGAGCACGGCCATCCAGTGCGCCGCGTCTTCGCCGATCTTGATCCGGCGAAACATGGTGCGGACGGCATCGGCGAACGGACCGCCCCCCGGCACGATCACGAGCCGACGCCTTGGGCTGAACGCCGTGAGCGCCTCCGTGACGAGATCGAGGGCCCCAGCTTTGCTGAGCAGTCCGCCTCCGACCTTGACGACCGTATGGATGATCTGTGCGTCGTCCGTCACGAGGTCACCGGCTCCGCAGCGAGCTCTGCGGCGAGCAGCAGTGCGGCCGCCGCCGCTGGGGCATGACGGGCGGCGGGGCCGAGCGCAGCCGAGAGGTGCGTGACCCGCAGGGCGGCGCGCCGGGCCGCTTCCGCGGCCAGGAAATCGCCCAGGCCCGTGACGACCGCGAGCCCGAGCCCGGGGTGGCGCCGCCGGACGCGTCCGACGGCCTCGGCGATGCGGGTCACCTGGGCATCCCACAGCGCCTCCGCGATTGCGTCGATCGCGGCCTCGTCGAGGATCTCACGATCGCCACACACCACTCGCGCGAGCCGCTCTCCGGCGAGCTCTCGGGTGGCCGCACGCCCGTCCGGCGTGGGGACTGTGTAGTCCGACGGCGCAAGCTGGCGCCGCCACAGGTGGACGTCTCCCGCGAGCGCAAACCCCTCCGCCGAGACACCGGTGGACCTCCCGCCGAGCGGGACGTGGGCGGCGATCGCTTCGGCCGGCGTACGGAGGGCTCCGGTGTACACGAGCTCCTCTTCGCGCAGTCGCTCAGGGTCCGTACGGCCGAGGGCGGCCGGTGCGCCGCCCGCGATCGGGATGATGTCGGTCGTGGTGGAGCCCACGTCGATCAGGATGCAATTGGGGAAGCTCCGGGCCACGAGGCGCGCCGCGGCCGCCCAGTTGGCGGCGGCGATCGCGAGCGGCTCGCGGCGTGCCTCGTCTGCCGTGAGCCAGCGTCCGTCGACCGCGTACACGCGCACCAGGCCATCCGAAAACGCGCGTGTGACCGCATCGACCACGAACGCCACGCCGTCGCGCTTGGTCCGAAAGATCTGCGACAGCTCCGCGGTCATGGTGACCGCGTGAGCGTCCGCCGGCGTCCCGCCCAGCTCTCCGGCGACGCGGGCGAGCAGCGGCGCCAGCGCGGCGGGATCACGCTGGATTTCGTACGGCACCGCCCGCATGGCGACGACGCGGGTCCCCGCGACGCGCGCCGCCTTCGTGTTCACACCGCCAATGTCCCAGCCGAGCACGCCCTTCATACGCCGGGACTCCGGGGCACGCTGCCGTGCGCGTAATCCCCGTGCTCGATCTCAAGGCGGGTCGCGCGGTGCTGGCGCGCGGCGGCGTGCGGGACGCCTACGAGTCGGTCCACTCGGTGCTGGCGGCTGCGTCGGCCGTGGGAGACGCGGTCGCGCTCGCCCGCGCGTTCCGCGAGCGGCTCGGCTGCGACGAGTGCTACGTGGCGGATCTCGACGCGATCGCCGGCGGTCAGCCGCAACGCGCCCTGGTGCGGGCACTCGCCGGCGTTGGCGCGCGGTTGCTCGTCGACTCGGGGCTGTCTGATCCAGCGAGCGCGGCGGCCCTGCTCGCGGAGGGAGCCGTTCGGGTCGTCGTGGGGCTGGAGACGCTGCCCACTCTCGGGGCGCTGGCAGCAATTGCCGGCGCGATCGGGAGCGAGCGCATCGTGTTCAGCCTGGACCTGCGCGACGGGCAGCCCGTGCGCGGGCCCGGGGCGCCCCATCATGGGTCGCCGCTCGAGCTGGCACGCGCGGCCGTGGCGGCGGGTGCGGTGGCGCTGCTCGTTCTCGATCTCGCCCGCGTGGGGGCGCGGCACGGCCCGGATCTGGGGTTGGTGAACGCGATCCGCGGTGCGCTCCCGGACGTCGAGCTCCTGGTCGGCGGCGGGGTGCGGACACGTGAGGATCTCCAGCGGCTCGCGGACGCGGGGTGCGACGCAGCGCTGCTCGCCACGGCGCTGCACGACGGCCGCGTGAAACGAGCGGATCTCGACGCCGTAGGGCGTCGCGGGCCGGCACCACTCGAGCGCAGGCGTCACTCCAGCGACTCGCGGTAGGTCGCCGACTGGCCGAAGTTCTCCTCGACCTCGATTTCGATGGCCCGAAGCTTCACCCCGGGGGACGGCGTGAGCTCCCGGCTGACGCGCCCGGCGAGATACTGCGCCAGCATCTCGACGGTCGTGTTCGGGATCGGGAGCAGGGCGCAGTCGGCCTTGGGGAAGACGTAGCGGGGCCTGCCGTTGACGGCGACGGCCACGCTATCGCCGTCCTCCCGGATCTGGATCTTCGGGTTCTGCAGCGGCAGCAGCACCTTGTGATCGATCTCGTCGGTGAGGCGCTTCATCAGCTGTTTCAGCTCGGAGAAATCCACGACGTAGTGCGCTTCGGGATCGAGGCCGCCTTCGACGGCGACCTGCGTCCGGTAGTTGTGACCGTGCAGCGTCTCGCAGCGGTGCCCCGGGAAGGTGATGAAGTGCGCGGACGCGAACACGTGGTTGTCTTTCGTGACGGCGACGCGGAACTGCTTACCGTCGGCCATCGCGTCTCCCCCAACCGCCCTCGAGCAGGACGACGCAGATTGCGGCGCCGGTCAGATCGGCGGTGGCGCCGGGATTCTTCGTGTTGCGTTCGTCTCGCAGGTCGCGATCGAGAGCGGCGATCGCCGCTCGTCCCGTCGGTGTGCGTCCCCCCCCGGCGTCTATCACCTCGCGCGCTCGTCGCTGCACCCGGACCGCTTCCTCGGGGCCGAGTTTGCGCGCGATGTGGCTGTCGGGCCAGGCCGCGAGCAGCGTGAGGTACGTCTCGACGATCGCATCGCTCCAGGAGAGCCCGGCGGCGAGCCCGCGGCGCAGGACCGGCGCACCGGCGTCGAACGTCGTCTGGAAATCGGTAACGTACTCGCGCGCGATCGCATCCCGCTCGGCCGCGAGTGCCATCGCTTCGCGCAGCGTCACACTGGGCGTGCCGGCGACGTCCTGCTCTGTAGAGCGGCCCAGTGCGCCGGGCCGGGCCTGACGGATGGCGGCGTACACTTCGCGCGCGTCCGCCACCGTGGTCTCGCCGAGCGTGGCGGCCACGGCGGCCCGCAGCGCGGCATCGTTGGAGGAGGACATCAGGGCGGCTCGGGCGAGCGGGGCGAGCAGCAATACCAGACCGAGGTTCGTGTTGGACGGCACCCAGCGGGCGGTCGCCTCCACGGCGGCCCGGATCGTGGCGCCGAGCGGGTGCTCTCCCGCAGCGGCGAGTGCGGGGCCGATCGCGACGGCGCTCGCGAGGAAGTCCTCGTACGTCGCGTCGTGGAAGCGGGCGAGCGGGGACACGTTACCAGGTTTGGGGGCGCTCGCCTCGAGCAGGCAGGCGAGCTGCGCCGCGGCGGCGACTTCGGCCGCGCGCGCCGGCGTGCTCACGCCGACGTCAAGCGCCCGAGCAGATGCTCGACGATCGTCGCCGCGACGTCGACGGAGGTTGCTTCCTGCAGGCCGCGCCATCCCGGGATTCCGTTCACCTCGACGACATAGTCCGTGCCGTCCCGCGCCGGGAGCAGGTCGACGCCTGCGTATTCGGCACCCACGGCCCGGGCTGCACGAAGCGCCAGGTCCGTGCGTTCCCTCGAGAGCGCGGTCGCCCGCGCCCGCCCGCCGCGCGCCAGGTTCGTCTTCCAGCCGGCCGCGCTGCGCTCGATCGCCCCGACCACGCGGCCGCCCACCACGAAGGCACGCACGTCGCAGCCGTCGTGGTCGACGGTGCGCTGCACATAATATACCCCGCGAATCGTCTCCAGCGTGCGGAACACGCGAAACGCCATCTCTTCGCTCGTCACGCGCACCATCCCGAGCCCCATCGAGCCGAACAGCGGCTTTACGATCACGTCCTGCAGGTGGCGGAACGCCGCCAGCCCTGCGTCCGGGCTTTCGCACACAACGGTCTCGGGGACTCGGAGTCCCGCCTGCGCGAGGATGGCGGTTGTCCAGAGCTTGTCCACGGTGCGCTCGATCGCGCGCGGGGAGTTCATCACCGGGACGCCCTGCTCCTCCAGGGCGTGCAGCGTGTCCACCCGGAAGATGATCTGCTCGAGGGAGCCCGCGGGGATGATCCGCGCCAGCACGGCGTCGCAGGCGCCGAGGTCCGTCTCGCCGGCGGCAAACGTCGTGGCCGGGCCACCGAGACGCGCCACCAGCACCTCGTAGGGGAGGACGCGTCCCTCGTGGCCCCGCGCGGCGAGCGCGCGGCAGAGCTCGTCGGTGTGCCAGCCCTGCCGCGCGGCGAGGATCGCGATGCGCACGGCGGCTAGTTCGTCTTCTGGCCGATCAGGACGGTCACGCCGCCCGTGGCGAAGGTGGGCAGGTCGGCCGCCACCGCCTTGAATCCCGCGGTCGCGATGCCTTTCTCGAGCGCCGCGCGGGACTCCCACCGGAGATCGGCCATCCGATAGAGCGCCGGTCGCTGGCCGTCGATAGTCGCCGGGAACTTCACCAATTCCACGCGGGTGACCCCGATCTCCTGCGCATGCGATGCGAACAGCGGCACGTGCTTCTCGGCGTAGTACTTCTCGAACGCCGCCGTGTCCTTCGGCTGGTTGTACAGCACGACTACGGCCCACGCTACCCCGGCCGCTGCCGCTCGCGGCGGGGCCGGCTTGGAGCAGGCGGCCGTGAGGGCGAGCGTGGCGAGGGCGGTGAGGCTCCGCAACGGACGCTGCATGGAAATCGCTCCTTGGTGAGGCGTGGGTGAGGGCGCGACGCGTCAACTCTCGACGAGCGACGCGCGCAGCACCTCGGGGTTGATGTGTCCCGCGTGGTACGTCTTCCCGCTCTGTACGCTCGTCAGCCACACCTCGGCGGGGCTGAAGAGGAGCGGGTCGATCTTGTAGAAGTCCCCGTCGTACCGCTTGAAGATGTCGTAAAACGGCGTGCCGTAGTCCTTGGAGGCCGAGGCCGGGATCCTGGGCACGAGCTCGGCGAGCTCCACGTCGTCGGCGTTCACGGTGTAGTGCGCCTGCCCGCCGTACAAAATGCAGTCGTTGGTCCGACCGATGGCGCGCAAGTCGTTCTTCGCCACCGGCGGGAGCGGCGCCGTCCCGATCCCGCTCACGATCTTCTTCAGGTCGAATCCCAGCGTGTCCATCTTGTGCAGGCCGGTCTCCAGGATGCGGGCCGTGATCTGCACGCCGCCGGCGAGGCTCGCCGTCGGCGCCACGACGAAAGTGAGGTGCGCCGGGACGAGCCCCGCCTTCGCGGCCACCCAGGCGGCGACGGCCTCGGTTGGCGGGTTCCGCGTCTCGAGCACCAGCACGCCGCGCGGCGCGGTCTCGGCGTAGCCGAGCTTGGCGAACAACTCGCGCTCCACTCGGGCGTGCGCCCGCAGCGGCCCCGAGCCCATCGCGAAATACTTGTCCACCTGAATCGCCCACCCCGCGTACTGCGACGCCATGCAGCTCACCGCGGGATGATCGGTCCAGACGCGCACCCCGGGCCACGCGTCGCCACCGATCGCCAGCGGCGTGTAGTCGACGTGCCCGAGACCGCCCATGCAGATCTCGGCGAGCGCGAGCCCCGCCGCGTGGCCTCCCGGCGTCGCGATGCCGGCGTCGATGACGCGCGCCCCGCCCGGCAGCGGTCGCGCGAGGATGCGCAGCGCAGCGGCGTGCGCCGCCATCCGGTCGGCCATCTCCCAGGCGCGATCGTTCAGGCCCAGCGGCTCGCCGCTCACTCCGCCACCCAGTGCAGGATCTCTCCCTTGCCGAGCTCGGCCAGGTCGCCGGAGTAGCGTGCATACCGACCCGTGATCTGGGGCTCGCCGATCGCCAGCGCGTAGCGGGCGCGCAGGTAGCGGAGCAGCAGCGGGAGGTGGGGCGGCCGGTAGGTGCAGGCGTAGCGGAACGTGGCCGGGCGGTCGATCGCCCCGAGCGCGACGATCGAGCCGCGCTTGAGGAAGCGGCCCGCGCCCGCGGCGGCCCGGCCGAATACCACCACCGTCCCCGCAATCATCCCCCTCCCCGCCTGCGGTCCCGCGTTCCCCGTCACCACGATCAGCCCGCGCCGGGCGGCGGCGCCCGCCTGGGCGCCCGCGTCGCCCCGAATGATGATCTCGCCACCGGTCATCCCGCGGGCGGCTCCCGGGAGCGCGCCGCCGGGATTGTCACCGGCGCTCCCGTGCACGTCGATGCGCCCGCCCGCCATGCCGCGACCGAGGTCGCTTCCCACGCTGCCATCGACGACGAGCTCGCCGTCGGCCATCCCGGCTCCTATGCCTTCGACCTTCGTCACGTCGCCGGTGATGCGCACCGTGGCGGACCGCTCACCCGTCACCGTGAAGAAGTCGCCCAGGAGCGCGCGCCGCCCGCCGTGCGTCACGGGCAGCTGCCCGATGTCGCCGGCGCCGAGTAATGCAAAGCGGTCGGCCGCGATGCAGTCCGCGACCAGCAGGTGCGTCGGTGCGGTCGCGAGCGTCAGCACCACGGGGTCGCTCACGCCAGGATCTTCCGGAGATAAAAGTGATGCGGCCCGAGCTTGCCGCCGTAATTCCCCGCCGTGATCGCCACGATGCCCGGCCGGCACGCGGCGCGGATCCCGCCGCGCATCGCCGCCTCGATCGCAGGGGCGTCGGTTCCGTCGAGCACGATTTCGAGCACGCTGTTCACGCCTGCCGGGACCTGTGACGTGGTGACCGCGCGGAGCGTGGGGTCGAACGCGTCGTTCGTCGTGGCGATCATGTTCTTGTAGCGCCGCGAGCCGACTTTACTCCCGCTCCGCACCACGCCCCCCGGGAAGGGGAGGATCACCCCCCGAAAGTTCGTCATCGCGAGGACGGCGGCCTCCGCCGCGGCGAGCGCCGCGTCGGCGTCCTCCGCCAGAATCAGGAAGTTCCCGCCCCCCACGCCCTTCTGCATACCGAACGTCTCCTCGACCAGGAACTCTCCTTCCATCACGGGCAGACGCCAGTACCGCTTGCCCCCGATCACCTTGCTCGCCTGGAACCCGTCCCCGAACACCCGGAGCGCCTTGCCCACCGCCAGCCGGTCGGGCGCCTCGGGGAGGCCGTCGAAGCAGGCCGTGGTGGGGCAGGTCAGCACCGTCTGGCCGATCCGGACGATCAGCTGCTCCGAGAGGCTCTCCTTGTCCATCGTCAGGAACAGCACGCTCACCCCCGGATGCCCGTCAGGGGTCTCTTCGGGGGCGAGCTCGCGCTCGATCGCCGCCTCGCACTTGCAGCCGATCACCGAGGTGGCGAAGCCGGTGAGCTTGACGGCGGCCTCTCGCGCCCACTTGGCGTTCCGCCCGGTGATGATCAGCCGGGCGACCCGCATCGTGAACGCCTCGGCGAACGTGTCCTCGATCGTCACACCGTCGATCTTCACGCCACGGGCTCCGCGCCGTAGTTGGCGAACGCCACACAGGCGTAGTCGTCGAAGAAGCGCTGCACGTCCCGCGTAACCGCGGCATCGTATTCGGGGCGCACCGCCAGCCGCCGCCCGGCGGGCGCCCGCCGCAGCTGGCCCTCCTCCACCACGACGGCCCCCCCTTTGATCACGTAGCGCGGCGTCGCGAACATCTGCGCGCGGTCGGGGTCGTCGGCGTAGATGGTCACGTCGGCGTCCGCACCCGCGCCCAGGTGCCCCTTGTGCTTCAGGCCGAGCAGGCGCGCCGGGCCGGCGCGCGTGACGACGGCGATCTCGGCGAGCGTGTATTCGCGCGCCAACCCGTCGAGCAGCGCACTGCCCGCGAGCATCCGTTGGTTCACCTGCTTCAGCTGCTCGTCGCGATACGCCCGGTCCATCAGCAGCCGGATGAGCCGCGGATAGGAGAGAAACGAGCCGCCATTCGGGTGGTCGGTCGAGAGCACGACCCGCCAGGGATCGCGCGCCAGGAGGAACAGCTCCAGCCCGACCGCCCACTGCAGCGCCGCCACCGCGGCCTTCTCCTTGTACGAGTACGGGACGATCCCGCAGCCGGTCTCGAGCTCGATATCGACGTTCACCCAGCGGCGTCCGGTGCTCGCGTGCAGCAGGTACTCCACGGGACCGTCGGCGGTGACCGTGGTCGCGGGACCGAACATCACTTGGCCGACATCGACGCTGACTTCCGGATGGGCGTTCACGTGCTCGATCACATCGCGTGCGGCCGAGGTCCATCCCTTCCCCCGCTCCCCGCCGTAGCTGTGGAACTGGAGGTGGGTGAAGTGCGCGCGTTGGCCGGCCAGTGCACGCATGCTCTCGAGCGTGGTCGCGACGTTCCCCGGCTGGCCCAGGTTGTTGCAGTGGACGTGCACCGGGTGGGGCAGCCCGAGGGCGTTGGCGGCGCCGGCGAGCACCTCGAGGATCTTCCGCGGCGTCACGCTGCTCGACCCGACCGGATCGTCGATCCCGCTCACGTTGCGATCGGCGCTTCCCCCGGCCCCGCCGCCGGACTTCCAGCGCGCGATGCCTCCCGGGTTCACGATCTTGATCGCGTAGCCCCGCGTCACTCCGAGGAGCCACGCGGCGTAGTCGCGGGCCCGCGTCGGGTCGCCTGCCGCGAGCTGGCGCAGCAGGTAGTCGTCGTTGCCGAGCAGCACGAAGCAGCCCGCATCGATGATCGGCGTATCGTCCAGCTCGGCGTGGGCCTGCCGGGCCGCGAGCGGGGCGACCGCCGCCTCCATCACGGTCGTGTAGCCGAGGCCGGCGTAGCGGTACCCGGTGGTGAACGTGCTGGGAATCGTGCCGCCGGTCCCCGAACGAGCGACGGCGCCGTCAGCGAGTCGCGGCGCGGGTGCAGGATCCGCGGCGTGCTCTTCGGGAAGCAGCCGGCGGCCGTGATTGACGCTCGAGCCGGCGATGTGCGCGTGGATGTCGACGCCTCCCGGCATCACGATCATCCCGCGGGCGTCCAGTCGTGGGGCGTTGGCGGGAAGGTCGTCGACGATGCGGTCGCCCTCGATGCACACGTCGCGCACCTGGCCGTCCACGCGGTTCGCGGGATCGTGCACCGTGCCGCCGCTGACGCGGAGCTGCGGAGCAGCGCTCATGCGCCAAGCCGCTCGCGCAGCGCGCGCAGCGTGCCCGCGGCGGTGGGTGGGCCGGCGAGCGCGGGCCGCAGCGGCAACGGGACTTCGTCCATCCGGTACGCCGTCCCCCCCTCGTGGATTCCCGCGATGCCCGTGTCCACCGACACCGCGGGCTTGAACGCCGCTGCGCTCGCGCGCGGCCCGATCGCGACGGTGGGCAGCCCCGCCAACCCCCCGATCAGCGGCGCCGGGATGCTCGCCGGTGAGCCGATCACGAGTGCCGCGTCGATCTCCCGGGCGGCGAGCAGCGCCGCCGCGCCGGCATGGGGCCGGTAGGTCGGAAACCCGGGTGCGAAGTCCACCGCGAACGGAAACCCGGTCTGCCAGGTGAGCACCGCATCGGCGCCCGAGCGGTTCCCTCCCCCGCGCAGCACGATCAGCGCGCAGCGGGTCGGCGCGTTGAGTGCCTGGGCGAGGGTCACGAGCGCCTCGGCGCGGTCTGGGTCGGCCGGGGCGGCGCCCGGCTCTCCGTCCGCGACGAGTGCCACGTAGCGGCCCTGACTCATCCGGCCGGCGAGCTCGGCCGAGCCACGAAACCGCGCTTCGTCGCTGGCGACGCGGCCCTGCACCGTCGCGCGCATGACGCCGAGCGCGTCGACTTCGTCGCCGCCGGCGATCTCGACGCGCGCGTCGGCGTCGGCGGGCCCGCGGCCGGCGCCCACGTCCACGGCGATCACCGTACGGCTGCCGCGGCCTCGCGGCGCCTCGAGCCCGCGAGGCTCGACCGCGTAGCGCGTGGCGAAGCGCGGATAGCGCGCCACCGGGTCCACGCCCCAGAACACGATCACATCGGCCCGCTGCCGGATCTCGCCCAGCGTGGCCCCGGCCCGGCCGCGCCGCTGGGCAGCGAGCACCCCGGCGGCGGCGGCGGCGGTGATGCTGTCGAGCATGGCGCCGAGACGATCGCTCAACGCCACGGCCTCGCGCTGTGCTTCGCAGGACAGGTCGGCGGCGAGATAGACGAGCGGGCGCTTCGCGGCCCCCAGCATCCGGGCGGCTTCACCGAGCGCCCGCTCGAGCGGCGCCGCACGGCCGTTCACCCGCACATCCTGCGGGATCCGTCCGTCGCCGAACCACGCGGCGCCCAGCGCGCACGCATTCCGCGTTTCGGCGACGCGATCCTGCTTCACGACGACGGTGATGTCGTCGCAGGCGCACCCACAGCCGAGGCAGGTGACGTGCTCCACGGTCCGCGCGGCGGGGCTCATGCGATCCGCCGCTCGCGCGCCTCGATCTCCTGGTACACCGCGCCGGCGCGGCGCACCAGCGCCGCGTGACAGGCGGCGGGGTCCGGGGCGTGGGCGAAGACCGTGCACACCGGGTGCCCGCGCCTGATCCGTTGCCCGGGCGAGGGGATGTCGCGCACGCTCTCGTCCTCGAGCCAGCCGCTCGTGTCGCCGATGACGACGTTACGCCTCGCATACACGATCGCCTTGCCGATCACGCCCGGGCGCCGGCGCGGCGGAGATTCCGGCAGCTCGCCGGCACAGGCGCGCGCGTGCGTCTCGAAGATCCCGAGATTGTGGGCTCGCTCGACCAGTTCGAGAGCGGCGGTGTATCGCGGGTTCACCTCGAGCGGATACGGCACGCCGCGGCGCGTCACGAAGTCAATCCCGTTGACTCCCACGAGGCGAAATTCGCGTGTCACGAGAGCGGCGATCCGGCCGGCGATGGCGGCCAGGCCGGCGTCGGCCCCGCCAAGGATGTTCCCGCAATACCGGAAGGGACCGGCGCCGAACGCCCGGTCGCCTGCCAGGAGGCGCGAGACACCGAGCGGCACCGCGCGCCGCCCGTCGGCGGCGAATACGACCGAGCCGGGCACGCCCGCGATCCACTGCTGCAGATAGCTTCGGGCCGGCACCCTCCGGCCGCACCACGGCGTGATGCCGCTCCCGCCCCCCGACGCGCGCGGTTTCACGAGCCAGCGAGTCCGAGCCGGCGGGCGCGGCGCGCTGAGGCGGACCGCCGGCGCGGGAAGCCCGTGGGCGGTGAGGGCCCGGGCGAGTCGCACGGGGTCTCGCACTCGCCGCAGCACGGCGGGCGGATTGCCCCACAACGTGCCGCGACGCGCCAGGACCGCTACGGCGTGAGGATGGTTCTCGAAGCTCGCCACGTAGCACACCGCCTCGCAGGCGACGTCGCCCGCGGCCCGCAGCGCGGCGGGCACACTGAAGCGACCGCCCCCTGGTTCTTCTGTGCGCGCGACCAGCACCGCCCGAGCACACGCGCGCAGGTCGAGATCCCCGAACCCATCCACCGCGAGCACGTCATATCCCGCCCGCGCGGCCGATTCGGCGAAGCCGCGCGTCGACACACCCGCGACGAGCACGCGCGTCGGCGTCATTCGAGCCCGAGCCGCCGCCGCGCCTGCTCGCGGGAAATCACGTAGAGATGATCGAGCACCGTCCCCTGCGCCTCGCGGATGCCGAGCGCCGCGACGAGCTCGCGGTGCCGACCGCCGGAGAGCCCATCCGCGATGAGCGCGGCGCCTTGCGCGCCTTGCTTGGCCTGCGCGGCGAATCCTTCGAGCAGCCGCACCGGGGAGATGCCTTCGAGCCGTTGCGTGATGGCCCGGCGCACCCCCTCCACCCGCGCGAGGCGTCCCGACAGCACGATCTCGCGCGGCGCCGGCACGCTGGCGCGCAGGAAGCGCACGGCTTTCACGGCGCTCTCGACGAAGGCCTCCAGGGCGACCCGCTCGCGGGGCGTCCGGGGGTTGCCGAGCGCGTCGGCGGACCCGGACCCGCCGTCCCACCCCGCGACCGCCGCTGCGCCGCCGCCGAACAGCAGCGACTTGGGTACGGAGCCGGCGAGAAAGGCGACTTCCCCGTCGAGCGCGCCGGACGCGCGGAAGCCCAGCGGCCCGGCCGATCCTCCGACGCCGTCCACGATCTGTCCCTCAGCCACGGCGAGCGCCGCCGTGAACGCGCCCCCGAGCTCGAGCAACATGAGCGACACGTCGCGCAGCGACCGGCCGCTGCGGCGCGACTGCTCGTCGATGGCCAGCGCCGCGGCGCAGACCTTGTCGGCCGTGCCCATGTCCACCCGATTCACCTTGCGATGCGCCGGCACCGAGGACAGGTGGATCACGCCCGGCGTGAAGAAGACGGGGAGCGTCGACCTGCCGAGCTCCCGGGCCAGGGCCCGCAGCCCGCCGATCCCCCCGGGCTCGCCCTCGGCGGCAAGGAAGGCGAGCCGCAGGTCCTCCTCGGTCGCTTGCTGCGCGCGGGTGAGCGGGAGACCGTAGCCGGACGGGCCGGCGATGCAGTCGAGCGGCCCCGCCCCCGCCAACAGACCCACGAAGCCGGCGGGGTCCCCGAGCGCCTCCGCGGTGGGGATGGAGCGGTCCAGGAATACTCGCCCATGCTCGAGCCCGCACAGGTCGATGGTGAGCGTCCCGGGGTCGATCCCGATCACACGGGTCACGCGCCCTACTTGGGCTTCGCGCTCAACTCCCGCGCGACGTCGGCGATCGTCTCGGCGTCCAGCACGAGGTCGTTGCGCTCGAACAGGCGCGCGATGCACGTCTTGTGCAGCTTCATCTTCAGGTTGCCGATGGCGAGCGCCCCGAAACACCGCACGCCGTCCTTCGTGACGCCGTCATCCATCACGTCGACGCCTTCGATCCCGAGCGGGGGGACGGCGTTCACGTCGGCGACCACCTTGAGGCCGGGCTGGTTGGCCCACGCCTGCTTGGGAACCAGCATGACGCCGGCCGGGCCCGCATTGAGCAGCAAGGTGGCGCGCTCGCAGGCGCGGCTCGCCTGGCCCGCATCCGACATCGTAATCGCCTGCACCGTCCCGCCGAAGCGCTTCACCACCAGCTCGCGCGCCCGCTCACCCGCCTCGGGCTTACGGGACGTGATGACCACCTCCGCTCCCGCTCGCGCGAACAGCCCCGCCGCCCGGATCCCCACCGGTCCGGTCCCGGCGACGATGAGGACGCGCTGGCCGCGCACGTCGCCCGCGGCCTGGACCATCTTCTCCACCGCCGCCACGGCCGTCGTGTTGGAGCCATTCGAGTCCAGCATGAGCGAGACGCGGAACGGGCCGAAGAATGCCTGCTGCGCCGCGGCGAGGAGCCGCTCTCCCGCCGCCATGTCCGCCCCGCCGATGAACGTGGCCGTGTCTTTCAGGTCTTTCGGTCCACGCGTGAAGATGCAGCCGTGCATCAGGTCGCGGGCGTCCGCCTCGACGATGCCCCCGTAGCTCATCACCTCGTCGGCGCCGCCGTCGTACGCCACTACCCGGTCGAACACGCTCGGCAGCCGCGAGCTGTCGAGCTGCAGCAGAAGCTTGCGCATCAGGGGTCGGGCTCCAAGGCTCGGACAGGGAGAAAACGGTCGAGGGGCGGCAACGCCACCGCCCCCCGGACCTGAGCTTCCGGCGATCGCCGGGGCGTCAGCTCTTGTCGGCTCCGCCCGCGAACGGGTGGGTGGCGGTCTTGGCGCCCGAGATGACCGCGTCGACCCGAGGCTGGCCCTTCAGGGCCCGCTCGATCGATTCCTTCACCGCCCGGTAGTTGAAGTCGAAGATCTTCTTGTCGTTCTTCGCCTGCCAGTGGATGAAGACGCCCACCAGGATGCAGTAGTCGTCCACCTTGTCGCGCGGGATCACGCCCGACGACACGCTGTCGACCACCGCGCGCGCGACCGCCGCCTGCGCCGGGCCGAACATCTGAACGGCCTGCGTGGCGTTCTTGAGGGTGACCTTGTTGAAGAGGAGCGTGTCCGGCTTGGCCGGCAGGTTGGGCGTGACGACGGCGAGCAGCTTGGTGAAACCGTCGGTGTTGTTGGACAACGTGTTGACGAATGCCTGCCCCGCATGGCCCGACTTCGACCCGATGATCAGATCGATGTGGGCGACCTCATTCCCGTCCCCTACCAGCGACTCGCCGATGAAGAAATCCGCTGCCATAACGACCTCCCGATCCGGATGGGTGCACGAAAGTTCTGCTGCCGGTGTCACGAATGCGGCGTTGAGAGCGGCGTGGCTGAGGGGCCAGAGGACCACGCGGTCCCGACTTTGCGGGTAGCTCCTTACGGAACCGTATCGATGGGGAGCTAACCTGCCCGCGGGGTAGAGCGGTGTCAAGACCGTGCCGGAAGCCGGGCATTGGAACGTTTTCGGGCGCTACTCGGGTGCCGCCCCGCCCGTCGCCACCCGCCACACCTCGTCGGCGAGCCACTCGAGCCGCTGCTGGGAGTAATCGAGCTCCGTGGGGGTCATCTGTTTGGCGCGCCGCGCGATCTCGCGCGAGTGGACGAGCAGCTCGTCCAGCACTTCCCGCAGCGGCCGGTTGCTGCGCCGCTCCGCCTTCGGGCGCGGGCTCACGCGGTCTGGATCCCGAGCGCGCGGTCGTCCGCCTTGCGGAACTCCTGCGCCGCGGCGCGCAGCGTCGAGGCGATGCCCCGCTCGGCGAGGTAGTTCTCCACCAGGCGAAAGCCGAGGTAATACCCGGCCCGCTCCGGCAGCACCTTCCCGCCCATCAGCCGGGCCGCCGGCGTCATCCCGCCCGATAGGAAACGCAGCCGCAACCCCAGCCCGCTCTGGTCGAGCACGGGGGCACTGACCCGGCGGAGGAAGGCGTCGAGCTCCCGGATGCGCCGGTACTGTCGGCGCGTATACCCGAAGTACTCCCACGGCTCGAGCCCCGGGGCGACCGCCTGCGCCGCGGCGACGGCCGCGCCTTCGTTGACCAGCAGCTCTCGCAAGCTGGCTCGGCTCCCCGTGTCCCAGTAGTCGTAGTGGCCCCGCAGGTCGGCGACCAGCCGCCGCAGGTCGGCCCGGCTGGTGGGCGATGTGTACCGCACGGCGTGCGCCGTCTCGTGCGCGACCCACAGGGGCAGGAGATGCGGGGCGAGCCCCATGCCGTACGTCTGCGGGTTCGCCCGGCCCGTGAAGTGCTCGAGGCACAGGAATGCGATGCCCCGTCCGCCCACCACCAGCTCGCCGGCGTTCGCCGCGCCCACGCCGACCATCAGGTAGAGGTCCACGGGACAGTCCGCCTCGAACCGCTCGAGCGCGCGCTGCAACGCGTCCTCCGCGATCGACACGACGTCGACATCCGCGAGCAGCCGCTTCAGATCCGCACGGTCCGCCCCCAGCGCCGCCGCGATCACCTGCTCGGCGTGCGGTGACCCGGGGTCGAGCACGTAGTTGTGCCAGTAGCTCGCGAGGACCGGCCGGTGCCGGTCGAGGTACTCGTGGTATGCCGCGGCGGGATCGGGCGCGGCCAGGACCGCCAGGAATTCCGGGACGAGGTTGACGAGCATGGAGCGGCCGGCCCCAATTTGGGAAGCCGCCCCGCGGGAGACAAGCGTGCTCAGCGGACCGTGAGCTCGACCGCCACCGAATCCGACTTGACATTTCGCATGACGTCGATCACGCCCAGCGACACCGGCCCTCAGGCCTTGTCGCGCATCTTCCGGCTCATGTCGGCGAGGAATTTCCGTTCGGCGGGGGTGAGGCTTTCGATACCACGCGCCGAGATCTTGTCGAGCACGCGGTCGATCTCCGCCTGTGCCGCATCGCGCGGTGGGCGACGTGGCTTGAGGCCGGCGTCTCCGGCCCGGGCGACCCGGCCCGGATGGACCAGCACGCTCGGTTGCGCCGCGCGCCGCAGATGCCGCTCGGCGCGCGCGAGCCGCCAGTCGGCGACCTTCAAATAGAGAAACCCCGCCCCGAAGCCGCCGAGATGGGCCAGGTGCGACACCTTGTCGATCGGCGGAAAGATGGCCAACGCCAACGAGACCGCGACGGCAAAGGTGACGAGCCATTTGGCGGGGATCGGCTCGGGCAGCGGGAACACGTAGATCGGCCGGTCCGGCGCGGCCCACGCGAACGCCAGCAGCACACCGTACACTGCGGCCGACGCCCCGATCACCAGCTCGACCGGGCGGAACTGCATCAGCACGAACGACAATACGGCGCCGCCGAGGCCGCACAGCAGGTAGTACCCGAGGAACGGGCCGCCCCCCATCCGCTCTTCCACCTCCGGCCCGAACACGTACAACGCGAGCAGGTTGAACGCCAGGTGCAGCGGCCCGCCGTGCAGGAACATGTACGTGAGGAACGTCCAGGGCTGCGCCAGGGCGCGCAGCGGCACGAACCCGAACGTGGTGAGGAAGCGCGGGTCGACGAAGATCGTCATCTGAAAGAGAAAGACGACCAGATTGGCGACGAACAGCCGTCGCACCCAGGGAGTCATGCCGAACATTCGCTGCGGGCCCATCTACCCTCGGCGCCTCTCGCGTCTAGCTTGTTATTCCCCCGCGCCCACTCCCCGGGTTCCCCGCCAACCGGCAGATACGCTCGCACAATTCGGCAAACTCGATCCCGGCGGCCCGTGCGGCCTGCGGGAGCAGGCTCGTCCCCGTCATTCCGGGGAGGGTGTTCGCCTCCAAGCAAAAGATGTCCCCGTCCGCCGTCAACCGGAAGTCAACCCGCGAGTATCCCCCGAGCTTGAGCGAGCGGTGCGCCGCCAGCGCGAGCTCCTGCAGCTGGCGCGCCGGCTTCGGATCGAGCTTCGCCGGGAAGATCTCCTCCGACATCCCGGGCGTGTACTTGCACTCGTAGTCGAACAGCTCGTGCTTGGGGATGATCTCCCCCACCGGCAGGGGCACCTCGCCGAGCACGCCCACCGTGAGCTCCCGTCCCGCGATGAACTGCTCGACCATCACCTCGGCGTCGTAGCTGCGCGCCGCCTCCACGGCGGCGTCCAGGCTCTTGGCGTTCCTGACGAGCGTCATTCCCACGGACGAGCCCATCCGCGAGGGTTTGACGATCACCGGCCACCCCAACGCCGTGGTCACGTCCTCGGCGGCGACCGGGGTCATGAACCAGGCAGGCACCGGCACGCCGGCAGCCCGGAACAAGCGCTTGGACAGGTCCTTGTCCATCGCCAGGGCGCTGGCGAGCGCCCCGCTCCCGGTGTACGGCACGCCGATCACGTCCAGGATCGCCTGGAGCGTGCCCCCCTCACCCCGACCCGCGTGGAGGCAGAGGAACAGCACGTCCGCCCCCGTCACCTCGGGGCTAGCCGCGAGGCCGTTGGACAGAAACGCCCGCTCCCGCTCGTCGAGCTCGGGCACCGGCGGCGGCTCCCGGCCCACCGCGCTGGTCAAGAGGCGCGCCTCGTCGGTGCGTGTGAGGGGCCCCGAGGCGGTGTCGACCACTGCGACGGCGTGGCCCCGCTGTCGCAGGGCCGCGACGATCTGGGCGGCACCCGCGAACGCGACGGCGCGCTCCGCGGTCGCGCCGCCCGTGAGCACGGTGACCCGCATCAGCGGATGCCGGCTAGCTGATGGAGCACGTCGTAGCGCGTGACGATGCCGGCGATCTTGCCGTCGCGCCGCACCAGGGCCGCCGGTGTCTCACGCGACAGCAGCGCGGTGAGGCGTTCGACGGGTAGATCCGCGTCCACGACGGGGAATGGCCCGTCCATCACCTCCTGGACGGCCTGGTCGAGCGTGGCGGGCTGTTCCAGCGCCTTGGCCATGAGCGCCGGCTCGGACACCGCGCCCACGCCGTCGCCGCCGTCGAGCACCGGGAGCTGGGACACATTGTACGTGCTCATGAGATTGAGCGCCTGACGCACCGTGGTCGTCGGCGCGACGGAGATGAGGGGCGGTGCTCCAGAGTTCTTCGCCTCGAGCACGCGCGCCACCGTGACGCGCTCGGTCTCGAGGATCTGATTCTCCCGCAGCCATTCGTCGTTGTAGACCTTGGAGAGGTAGCGCTCACCGGTGTCGCACAGCACCGTGACGACGAGCGCCTGCGGATCATCCATGCGCCGCGCCACCTCGAGCGCCGCGACGAGGTTCACGCCGGTCGACCCGCCGCAGAACAGCCCCTCTTCCTTGGCGAGCCGGCGGACCGAGAGGATGGCGTCCTTGTCGGGCACCGTGATCCACTCGTCGATCACGTCCCAGTGCAGCGACATCGGGATCTTGTCGCCGCCGATCCCCTCGACCTTGTACGGGTGCCCCTCGGTCTGCTGGCGCGTGCGCGCGTACTCCGTGTAGATCGAGCCCAGCGGGTCGCCCGCCACGACCCGGACTTTCGGATTCCGCTCCTTGAGAAAGCGGCCCGCCCCGCTCACGGTCCCGCCCGTGCCCGGCGCGCAGACGAAATGGGTGATCTTGCCGGCGGTCTGCTGCCAGATTTCCGGTCCCGTCGTGCGGTAATGGACCTCCGGGTTCACGGGGTTGTAGTGCTGATCGGCGAAGATCGCGTTGGGATGGGCGGCGGCGATGGCGCGGCCCTTCATGATGTAGTTCTCGGGGTGATCGGGCGGCACCGCCGTCGGCGTGATGATGACCTCGGCCCCGAGGGCGCGCAGCAGGCGGGCTTTCTCTTGCGACATCTTGTCCGGCATCGTGAAGATGCAGCGGTAGCCCTTCACCGCGGCCGCGAGCGCGAGCCCCACGCCCGTGTTCCCCGACGTCGCTTCGACGATCAACCCGCCGGGCCGGAGCCGACCCTCACGCTCCGCCGCCTCGATCATGGCGAGGCCGATGCGGTCCTTCACCGAGCCCCCCGGGTTGAAGAACTCCGCCTTGGCGTACAGCGGCGTGCGGATACCCTGCGTCAGCTTGTTGAGGCGGATCAACGGCGTCCAGCCGATCGTCTCGAGGACGTTGGCGTACGGCTCAGTGTGCGCCGGCACCGCTATCCGCTTTCGCCTTGCTCGTGTCTCGTCGCACGCCGCTCGTATCACGCGGCGCCGCGATGGTGTCGCGCAGCACGCCGGCGCTGTCCGGTCGAGCGCGGGGGGGAATCGGGGGAAACATGACTGGTGGCGGGCGCGGGGTCGGACGCCGGGCGCCGCTCGTATCCGGTTTCGCCTTCCCGGCTGTGCCGCCGCTCGCGGGGCGGCGGAACTCGATCGGCTGCAGAAAGGCCGTCGCGACGGCGAGCCCACGCCGGCGAGCCGGGGCGAAACGCAGCTTCCTCGCGCCTGCGAGCGCCGCCGAATCGAGCCCCGAATAGCCGCTCGACTCGGCGACCTTGCTCGACTCCGGTGCGAGCCGGCCTACCGAGTCGACGAACAGGCGGAGCACCACATCGCCTTCGACTTTCTGGTCGTACAGCCGCGGCGGATACTGGATCGGCGAGTCCGGGTTGATCGGGACCGGCGGCTCCTGGTCCGGGGGCGTGGCGGCCGCTCCCCCGCCGGTCGCGGCCTCCTCCGGCGGAGGTGCCGGCTTGCCACAGCCGGCGGCGGCGAGCCCGACCGCGCCCACGAGCGCGAGCCAGCTTCTCATGACGCCTCCTCGAGTCGTTTCTTCCATGCCGCGAGGCGATTGAGCGCGTCGAGCGGCGACAAGGCGTTCACGTCCAGCCGGTCGAGCTCGGCGACCAGCGGGTGCGTTCCCGGCGCGAACAGGGCGAGCTGCTGCGCGTCGGGAGCGGGGGGCGGGGGTTGGCGCGCCACGTGGTGGCCGGCCTCGAGCAGCTTGAGCACTTCCCAGGCGCGTCCCACGACCGCGCCGGGGAGCCCCGCCAGCTGCCCCACATGAATGCCGTAGGAGCGATCAGCTCCGCCGGGCTCGAGCCGGTGCAGGAACACGATCTCGTCCCCTGCCTCCCGGACGGCCACGTTGAAGTTGCGCGCGTGCGCGAGCTCCTCGGTGAGCTGGGTGAGCTCGTGATAGTGCGTCGCGAAGATGGTCTTGCAGCCGACCACGTTGTGCAGGTGTTCCGTGACCGCCCACGCGATCGCCACGCCGTCGTAGGTCGACGTCCCGCGGCCGATCTCATCGAGCAACACGAGGCTCCGGGCGGTCGCGCCATGGAGGATCGCGCTCGTCTCGCTCATCTCCACCATGAAGGTGGACTGGCCGCGCACCAGGTTGTCGGACGCCCCGACCCGCGTGAACAACCGGTCCACCACGCCGATCACCGCCCGTCGGGCAGGCACGAAGGAGCCCACCTGCGCGAGCAGCACGCACAAGCCGACCTGGCGGAGCAGGGTGGATTTTCCCGCCATGTTCGGCCCAGTCAGGAGGATCACCCGACCCCCCTCGTCGAGCCGCACATCGTTCGGGATGAAGGCCTCACGCGCCATCATCCGCTCCACCACCGGGTGACGGCTCGCTTCCAGCTCGATCGTGAAACCGGCGGTCACCTCGGGCCGGACGTACGCGTCCCGGTGCGCGAGGTCGGCGAGCCCGCTCCACACGTCCAGCTCGGCGACGATCCCGGCGGTCGTCTGCACCCGGGCGACCGCGTCCGCGACGCGAGTCCGCAACGCATCGACCAGCTCCGCTTCGCGCACGGCGATCCGTTCCTCGGCCCCGAGCACTTTCGCTTCGTATTGCTTGAGCTCCGGGGTCACGAACCGCTCGGCGCCGGAGAGCGTCTGACGCCGTTCGTAGTCGGGCGGCACGCGATCCTTGTGCGGGTTCGTGACCTCGATGTAGTAGCCGAAGACCTTGTTGAACCCGACCTTGAGGGAAGGGATCGCGGTGCGCTCCCGCTCGCGCGCCTGGAGCGAGGCGATGTACTGCTTCCCGCCGTCGCGCGCGTCTTTGAGCTCGTCCAGCTCGCGATCGTAGCCCGGGCGGATGGCGTCGCCGTCCGCCGCCTGCGCGGGTGGCCGCTCGACCAGCGCACGGGCGAGCTCCTCCCCCAAATCGGCCAGCAGATCGAAATGCTCGGCTGCCTGCTCGAGCGCCGCAGCCCGCCCCCGCGCCTCGAGCCCGTCCAGCGCCGAGCGGACGTCGGGCAGTCGCGCGATCGAGTCGCGCAGCGCCCCCAGCTCGCGGGGCGTCGCGCGACCAAGCGCCGCGCGGCCGGCGAGCCGCTCCAGGTCCCGTACGCCGTCCAGCGCTTCCCGAACCCGGTCGCGGCCTCGCGGGTCGCGCACCAGCACCTCCACCGCATCGAGCCGCGCGTTGATCGCCCCCGGGTCGACGAGCGGCGCCAGCAGCCACCGGCGCAGCAGGCGCGCGCCCATCGACGTCATCGTCCGGTCGAGCACCTCGAGTACGGTCGTTCCCGTGACCCCCCCATCCGGGCGCAGCGACTCCACCAGCTCGAGGTTGCGGCGCGTCATGTCGTCGAGCGGCAGCACGGCGCCGCGCCGCACCACCCGAGGGCGCGCCAGATGCGGGAGCCCCCCCGGCTTGAGCTCCCGCGCGTACCGGAGCAGCGCTCCCGCGGCACCGACCGCGGCCCGGTCCCCCGGCTCAACGCCGAGCCCGTCGAGTGACGCGAGTCGGAACGTGCGCGCGAGATCCTCGCGGGCCAGCTCCGGATCGAATTCCCACGCTTCCCGCTCGGTGACCGTGCAGGCGCCGCGCCCGGGTGACAGGGTGAGCTCGCAGCCTGCGGGGAGCACGACCTCAGGCGCCTCGTAACGGGCGAGGGCACTCGCCAGGTCCTCGATCGACACCGTTTCGAGCGCCAGCTCGCCCGTGCTCAAGTCCAGCGCGGCCAGTCCCGGTGCGGGGCCGCGCGGGTCGAGCGCCACGAGGAAGTTGTTGCGCTTGCGCTCGAGCCAATCCTCGGCGAGCACCGTCCCGGGGGTGATCGTCTCCACCACTTCGCGACGCACCAGCCCCTTGGCGAGCTTGGGGTCCTCGACCTGTTCGCAGATCGCGACCCGGTGCCCCTTGGCAATCAGGCGCCGCAGGTACTCGGTCCCCGCTTTGACCGGTACGCCGGCGAGCGGCACCTCTGCCGCCCCACCGTTGTTGCGCGACGTGAGCGTGAGACCGAGCTCGCGGGCGGCGAGTCGGGCGTCGTCTTCGAACATCTCGTAGAAGTCGCCCATCCGGAAGAACAGAATGGTTTGCGGGTACCGCGCCTTGATCTCGCGGTACTGCTGCATGAGTGGCGTGTCGGCTTCGACCCGCGGGGTCACGGCTCCTCCACCACGAACGGCTGTCCGCCGATGCGAGTCTTGAGCCGGCGCTGCACCTGCTGCGCCTCGTCTCGCGTGGCGTATCGTCCCACCCGCACTTTGTAGAGCCCGCTCGTATCGCGCACGACGCGAGCGTCGAACCCCATCACCTTGAGGCGGGTCAACATGTCGTCGACCGTAGCCGCGCTCTTCACGGCGAGCACCTGGACGGCATACGCGCCGGCGTTGGACGCGGCCTTCGGTTGACTCTCGGCGACCGCGGACGTAGCGGTGGGCGTGACGTTGGTGCAACGTGCGGCGTAGAAGCTCACCTGGTTCTTGAACTCCACATCGGCCCCCCCCCCGGGACCGGCCAGCGCCTCCTGAATCAGAGGGCAGCCGTGCGCGTCGTCCTTGAGATCAAAGTAGGCCCGGGCCCCCCAGAAGTCGGCGCGTGGCTTGAGCGGCGAATCAGGGTAGTCGCGCCGCAGCCGCTCCGCCGCCTGCACCGTCGCCGCGGGGTCGCCCTGTGCGAAATAGAGCTGTGTGAGGAGCACCAGCGCCGAGTCTGCCCACACCGAGCGGCCATACTCCACCACCACCCGCTGCAGATTGGTGGCGGCGGCCACGGCGTCGTGGGCGATGCGCGCGGCGGTGAACAGCGCCCCGGGGTAGAGCGAATCCTGCGGTGACAGGCTGGCGAGCAGCCGGCGCATCATCGCGCGGCCGGAGTCCGGGCGGGTCTGGGCGATGCGAAGCGCGGCGGCGCGGACGGAGTCGGTTTGAGCGGAGAGGCGGATCCACGGATACCCGGATAGTACCAGCGCTGCCCCTAGACTAACCGCCCATCCGCCTATCCGTCTAACGACGATCACGCTGCCTCCCGCTGCAGCACGCCTAATGCGAGCACCAACTGCACCAGAATTCCCCGTTCGTCGGTGAGGGTGGTCGACTTGAGAGCGCGATCGGCATCGAGCGCGAGGCGCAGCGCTGCGCGGAGCGACGCGGCGCTCCAGTGCGTGGCCCAGCTCGCCCAGCGTGCCGCCGTCTGCTCCCAGCTCCCCAGGCCGAACGGTCGCGCGGCGCGCAGCTGGCCGAGCAGGGCGGCCGCGAGGCGGCCAGGCGGGGTACCCCGGTCAAGCTCGGCGCGGCCGAGGGCCGTGCCAAGCAGCGCCGTGCCGAGCGCCATGAGAATGCGCACGCCGGTCATCCCCGCTTGCTCGAGCACGGGCTCGATGAGCCGTGCCGCCGCGGCGGCCCGCCGCTCGAGCGCAGCGTCGATCAGGTCTTGAAGCGTCTGGCCCGGTCGGGCGCCGACGAGCGCGGCGACATCCTCCCGCGTCGCCCCCCCGCCGCTCGTTCGCCCTGCCACGACCGCTGCCAGCTTCTCGAGCTCCCCCGCGAGCGCCCCGAGGTCGTTGCCCACCGTCTGGACGAGGAGTTCCGCCGCGTCCGGCTCGAGCGTGAGCTGCAGCTGCTTCGCCCGGTGGGCCACCCACTTGTGCACCCGCGGAGCCGGCAGCGGCTCGATCGCCACGGTTGTGGCCGACCGCGCCAGCTCGGCATCCGGAGGTTCGCCCGCCCCCTGCACGAGGATCAGGAGCGTCGTCGGGTTGGGGGCCTGAAGGTAGCGCACCAGCGCCTGGCGGACCTTGGAGGTTTTCCGGACGTTTTCGACTCCGCGGAGCACCACGACCCGGACGGCGGCGAGCAGCGGCGGCGTGTTCACCAGGCTGTGAAACGCCTCGGCGTCTAGCTCGCCCGCGCTGCGTTGGTCGAAGTTGAAGTCCCGCGCCCCGGCATCGAGCACGCGGTCGACGAGCGCCTGAACGGCTTCGTCCTTGAGGACGTATTCGTCGCCGTGGAGATAGTACACCGCGTCGGGCGCCGCTTCGCCTTTCCCCGCCCCCCGCTCGTCCCGCCCCCCCTGCTTGAGGCTCCGGAGCAGCGCATCGAAGGTGAGAGCCCCCATATCGGCCGGAAGTTACCGCAGCCAGGGGCCCGGAGAAAGGTCGGGGCACGGCGTGCCGTGCCCTGAGTGCAGCGGATCGAAAAAACGCCTAACGGCCGGCGCTGGCGGGCTCGACGAGCGCCGTGCCGTACGGGCTCGGATTGCCCGTCACCACGCTCGCGCGCGGGTCTTGGAACGAGACGAAGGGCACGCCCGCATGTGCGACCGGCTTGGGGAATGAGACCGGGGGCAGGACCGGCGCCCGCGCCACTGGGGGCCGTCGCACCCCTTCGAGGGCCAGCAACGCCAGAGCGGCCGCGACGAATAGCGCTGCCGCTATCCCTGCGCTCGCCGGAACCTGGACCAGCGCGCGGCGCTCCTGCGCCAGACGCGCTTCGAGCCGGCGCCGGAACTCGGGCGACGGCTCGATCGTCTCCACCGTCTGGAGGGCGCGCACGCCCCGGCGCACTGCCGCGTCATAGCGGCGACAGGCCGGGCAACTCGCGAGATGACGTTCAAAACGCCGCAGCTCTCGCGGGGCGGTGATCAACCCGTCGCGAAAGTCGGTATACCGGTCGAGGAGCTCGGCACACGTCATGGCGGCTATGTTGTACCGTGGCAAGCGCCGGCGAGTTCCGCCGACCTATTCGAGCAGGGGCTCGATTAGCTGCGCGAAGCTGTTGCGAGCCCGGTTGAGGCGGCTCTTTACCGTGCCCAGGTTGCAACCGGTGATATCGGCGATCTCGGCGTAGCTCTTCCCTTCGAGCTCACGCAGCACGAAGACGGCGCGGTGGTGGGTGGGGAGCTGCCCGACGCACTGATCCACCGCTTCCTTGAGGTAGCGCTTGCGGTACAGATCGTCCGGCCGGGCGGTCGCGTCCTCGAACTGGAGCGGCCGGTGGTCGGCCTCCCAGTGTTTTTTGATCGTCTGGAACAGGACGAGCGGGTTGCGACTGCGGTTGCGGAGCTCGTTCTTGGCCAGGTTCGAGGCGATCGTATAGATCCAGGTGGAGAACTTCTTCGTCTGGTCGAAACGGTGCAGATGGCGGAAGACCCGGATGAATACCTCCTGCACCAGGTCCTCGGCCCGCTCACGGTCCCCGATCGTGCGGTTGATGAAGTTGAGCAGTCGGGTCTGGTAGCGGTCGACGAGCGCACCGAACGCCTGGGCGTCGCCCGCCAGGTGCTCGAGCACGAGCCGGCCGTCGTCCAGCTCGTGGAGCGCCTCGCGCTCCCGCGCGCGCGGGGTGGTCGGGGCTGGGGTCTTCTGTTTGAGGGCAACTCGCATGGCACTGGCTCCGTTGTTTCATCTCGAAACGTCCCGGACCTGCGCGAGAATCGCTCGGTTGTGCTCAGGCTTTACGGCACGAACCGTACCCGTTCCAGCGTGCTCCCATCAAGTCTTACGACGGCAAGGCCTTCGCGCTCGACGTCGGCCCGGCGCCACGTGGTGAATATCGTCCACCTGAGGAGACATCGCAACGTGACGCCCGCGTCACAGGTCCAACCGAAACTGCGCCATATAAAGGATAGCCACCATCGTCTTGGCGTCACGGATCTCGCCATCGCGAATACCTGCAAGAACTTCGGAGAGGGATTTGGGGACCACCTCGATGAACTCGTCGCGCTCCGGCGCCGCCGTGCCCCTGCCCAAGCCGCTGGCCATGAACAGGTGGATGACCTCGTTCGTGAACCCCGGCGTCGTCAGGATTGCGCTGAGTCGCTCGAGCCGCTCGGCGGTGACGCCGGTTTCCTCGAGCAGCTCACGCCGCGCGCAGGCGTCGGGCGCTTCGCCCGAGTCGAGGGTGCCGGCCGGGATCTCCCACAGGGGGCCGCCTGCGGCGTAGCGGTACTGCTTGATCATCAGGATCGTTGGATCGGAGCCCTTGGGGTCGGTGAGACATGGCACCACGGCCGCGGCACCGGGATGGCGAATCACCTCGAGTTCCCCCGTGGAGCCGTCAGGAAAGCGTATGGTGTCCACGTCGAGTCTCACGACCCTGCCTGAGTAAACCCGGCGGGTTGCGAGTTGCATGGAGCGTCCTCAGCGGTTGAAGAGCCAGGTAACGGGGACTTTGAATCCTTCGGCGAAGAAGTACGCCGCGTTGCGGCGCGGGTTAGCGCGGATCGGTGAATTGGGCGCCGGGGATGTGAAGGGCACGAGCGCGAGCCGGGTCGCGATGATCTGGAGCCGGAGCATGTGAAACCCGTCTGAGACGAGCAGTACGCGACGGCTATCCCGACCCTTGAACCAGTGCGCCACGCCGTCGAGCGAGGTGGACGTGCTGGTGCCGGCGGGGAGGGCCAGCACGGCCGCTTCCGGGAGGCCCGCTTTGACCAGGTACCGGCGGCCCACCTCGGCCTCGCTGAGCGTATCGCCCGTGCCGACGCCCCCCGTCACCAACACCACCGGTGCGAGCCCGCGTTGGTACAGCGCGGCCGCATGGTCCAGCCGCGCGCGGAACACGGGCGAGGGCCGACCGTTGTACTGCGCGGCCCCGAGCACGACGATCGCGTCGGAGGTCGTCGCCTGGTCGCGGGACGCGGCCAGCGCGGCCGCCACGACGACCGCGGCCCAGCCCAGGGCCAATGCGATCGCCAGCACGAGCCCCCCCGCGAGCTTCCGGGGCAGGGTCCAGAAGGGCATGCGGGGAATATACGGGGGGCTTACCGACCTTCCGTCAGGATCTCCTCAAACAGCGCGAGGGCGCGCGGATCGTCGGACTGACCCAGCCAGAACAGGGCCTTCTTGCGCACTCCTGGACTGGGGTGGGTGCGGGCGACGCGGATCAGCGCCGGCACGCCTTGGTCACGCGGCTGTTGGGACAACGCGAACACGGCGCTTTCCTTTACCTCGAGCGCCACCGTGGTGTCGTCCAGCAATTCCGTGAGACCGCGCGTCGCCGCCTCCCCGGCCGCCTGGCCGAGCCAGAACACCGCCGAGCGCCGCGTGTCACGCGCAACGGTGGCCGTGCGGGCGAGGCGCAGCAGATCGGGCCAGACGGTCACGCTGTCCGCCAGAACAGCGGGGAAGACGGCGTCGTGTGCGACGTCGCCGGCGGCGCGCGCCGCGACGTCGAGGAAGTACCGAGCCGCAGTGGCGGCAGAGACGGTTCCGAGGTCCGTAACGCCCGCGCCGGCGGACCGCCAGGAGCCGCCCACGTACACCCGCAGGCGTGTGACCTGGCCGCCGCGCTTCTGGAGCGCGACGCGCGCCGGCCCCGGCTCGCACGGGCAGCCCGCGTCGTCGTCGGAGTAGGTACCGACCGACACCCGATGCCGGCCGCACCAGCCGTCTTCGCAATCGAACGAGATGTTGTTGCGGCCGTTGCCGCACACGCCGGGGCGGGTGGCGTAGGAGAGCCGGACTTCGCCGTCGGGCGCAGCCGCGACACGGTCGGGCAGGCCACCCTGCAGGGCGAGCGCCACGGCCAGCGAGGCGATCATTGGTTGATGATCTCTAGAAGGACCTGCGCGGCACGCGGGTCGTGCGACTGGCCGAGCCAGAAGATCGCCTTCTTGCGAAGCTCCTTGTCCTGCTCGGTCTTGGCGATCTTGATCAGCGCGTCCAACGCCGCCGCTTCGTGGCGCTGGGAGTACACGAAGATCAGCTGCTCTTTCATCTCGCGGTTCTGCATGCGGTCGTACAGTCCCGCCAGCTGCGCCAAGTCGACACCGGTTTGACCGGCCCAGAAGAGCGCCTTCTTCCGCTGCTCGATCGGCTCGCGCTCGTTCACGGCGATGTCCATCATCCAGCGCATGTTCTCCGCGTCTTTCATCTGCGCGAGCGAGACGATCACCTTCTCCTTCAAGTCGTCCTCGGTCAGCTTCGCGTAGAGGCCCCGCAAGAAGGCGGCGTTCTCGGCCGAGTGCCGCTGCCCCAGCCAGAAGATCGCTTTCTCCCGTACTTCAGAGGGGGCGTCCGAGCGCTCGGCGTACACACGGAGAATGTCGGCGGCCTTCGGGCTGTGCTGCTGCGACAGGGCGAAGATCGCCTTCTCCTGCAGCTCCTGATCGCCGGACGTCTTGAGGATCGAGTCGAGCATTCCCACCGCGCGCTCGGTCGGCACCTGGGAGAGCCAGAACACCGCCTGCTGGCGCACCTCCGAGTCCGGGTCGTGCTGGGCGGCGTCGAGCAGGATGTCCTCGGTCTCGGCGGTTCGCTTCTGTGACACGAGGAACACCGCCTTGCGGCGCAGCACGGTGGAGCACGCGTCGCGGCGCGCCAGCACCTTGCGCAGGATCGGCAGGGCATTGGCGGCGTCCATCTGCAGCAGACCGTTGAGCGCCGCGACGCGCATATCGTCGTCATCGTCGTCGCTCAAGCAGCCCTTGGTGCGCGTGCTGTCCGTCCCGGCCGGCGGCTCTGCGTGCGCGCTGACCCAGCGGTGCGCTTCCTCGTCGCCCTGCTTGGCGAGCGCCGTCTGGATGCGCGCGAGCAGCGCGTCTCCGTCCCGCAGCGTCGCCGCTTTGGGATAGCGCCGCTGCTGGGTGACGAGCAGGCTGCGCGCGCGGCCCAGGTCGTCGTTCTTGTAGAGCGCGAACGCGGCCCAATAGAGGGCGTCACCCGCGCGCGTCGAGTTGGGATAGCGGCGGGTAAGATCGCCGTAGAGATTCGCGGCGCTGGAGTAGTCTCCGCGGTTGAACGCTTGCCGCGCCGCCCGCCACAAAGAATCGGTCGGGTCCTGATCGTCCGATGCCCCGAACCCCGCGATTTCTTCGAACCCCTCCAGCGCCTCGAATCCCTCCAGTGCTGCGAAGCCCTGAAGCCCTTCGAGTCCTGCCAGTCCCTCGAGCCCCTCGAGCCCGGCGAGTCCTGCGAGGCCGTCGAGTCCCTGCAGGGCTTGCAGCGCGTCGAATTGCCCGACGAGCTCGAGCGGCGGCGTGGCGGGCGTCGCCGGCCGCTGGATTGCCATGACGGCCGCCAACACCAGCTGCATCGCGTGCATCACAGTGCTCCTTGCGTGCGCACGGGGCCAGGGCCGGCGGGGTTCGCCGTCCGCAGCCGCAGCAGCACGCTGCGTTGTTCGAGTCCCTGGTTGATCGCCTGCACATCGTCCCTGCCACCGCTCGCCGGGAGCTGAGCGATTTGCGCCAGCACCAGCTCCAGGTCCTCGAGCAGGCCCTTCAACCGCGCGTCCTGCGCTGCCGGCGAGTCGAGCATCAAGCGCGTCGTGCCCAGGAGGTCGCGGGCTTGCCGCGCGAACTGCGCGTCCGGCTGGCCCGACCGGGCTTCGGAGCGAAACCCCGTCAGCAGCGCCTCGGTGCGCGTCAAGTACTGCGCCGCTGCAACCTGGTACGCGAGCCCGCCCTGGTCGCCGCCTGCGCCCGCCACCACGACGGGCTGGCTCGCGCCCGGCGGGCGCGCCGTCCAGCGCCCGATCCCGACGCCCAGCGCGAGCACGGCGGCGATGCCGACGCCCCAGCGGACCCAGGGGCTGGTGATGATCACGCGACGGCGGCGCCGTGCCTCGCGCACGGTCGCGATCCGCCGCCACAGCTCCTCGCGCGGCGTCTCCGGCGGGCGGTGATAGTCCTGCGCCGCCTGCCGCACAAACCGTTCGAACCGGTCTTCAGTCATGACACCCACTCTCCTGCGAAGTCCGCCAATGCCTCGCGCAACCTGGCGCGGGCGCGCGACAACTGCGCCTTCGAAGTTCCCGTCTCGATGCCGAGTGCCACACCGATCTCCTCGTGCGTATAGCCCTCGACGTCGTGCATCACAAACACGGTGCGGTACCCGTCCGGCAAGCCGTCGATCGCCCCGGCGAGCCGCCGCTTCAGGTCCGGCTCGGCCCGCCGCCCGGGGCGCGAAACGTCGCTCGCCTCCGTAAGGTCGGTCTCGCGCCGTCGGAACCGATTCACCTTCCGGAGCCCGTTGAGCACCACCGAGGTGGTGATCGCGTGCAGCCAGGTCGAGAGCCGCGCCTCGCCCCGGAAGGAGTCGAGCCGCTCGAACGCGCGCACGAACGTGTCCTGGGTGAATTCCCGAGCCAGCTCGTCGTCACCCGCGAGCCGATACGCCAGCCGGTATACGCGATCGACGTGCGCGTCGTATAGTGCCCGCTCCGCGGCGCCGTCCCCGGCGCGGACTCTGGCAATCAGTTCGCGTTCGTCCACCGGGCTCCGCAGCGGGGGTGACGGTTAACCCTGTGACACAGGGGGGCTTGAAAGGGTTGCGCGGGGAGGGGGGAGGGGGGAGGACGTAGCCGGCGGTAGGGGCGGCGCTCCTACCGCAGCAGCACCTGCATGCCGATCCCGCCTAGGAGAGCGAGTAAGAACGACGCCAGCGTGCCGATCAGGAAATACTCGGCGAACTCGCGGTCCTCCAAGGCTTTAAAGCGAGCGAGTGACTTGGCGGCGATGATCCAGCCGACGGCGGCGTACTGGCCGAGCAGCACGAGGGTGAGTGCGAGGGCCCGCTCCAGCGCACCAATGGCGCGGCCGCGGGAGATCTCGATCGCCCCCGCCGTGCGGTCCTCGTCGCGGCGCATTTGCAGCGTGGGGAGCTCCAGCACCGCCCGAATGATGACCATCCCCCGCCCGCATACGTACAGGTAGCCGGTGGCAAGGAGGCCGATGCGACCCCAAAACAGCCCCTGCGCCCGCGGCACGACGAGCGGCGCGAGGAACGTGCCGACGGTGAGAGCGACGATCACGACGGCCGCTTCCACGAGCAGCAGGGACGCGCCGCGGCGGCGGCCGTCCACCTGCGCCGGCCACAGCGCCGCGGCGAGCGTGTACACGAGCAGCGGAACGACGAACAGCGGGTTCACAGCGCCTCCAGCAAGGCTGCCTGGAACATCTTATCCCCGGCCGCGACGAGGGGCCAGGCCATGCGGCGCGCGAGATGAGAGATCGCGCTGCGATCGACCTGGAGGTGCGCAGCCGCGAAGGCGGGGGGTCCGAGCCGCAGCAGGGTGGCGGCGCGGCGCTGCCGCGGCGTCCAGCTCCAGTACAGCGCGGAGTAGTAGCTGGCGAGGGGCTCGAGGCCGGGCGGAAATCCGCCGAACGCCACCAGCTGACGGCGGCGCTTGGCGTGCTGCAGCGCCGCACGCGCGGCGTGGAAGCAGGGTCCGTCGACCTCGGGGGCGGTGATGCGAGGCTCGAGGCGGGTGGCGACGGCCCCGAGGCCGCAGGCGACGACCCATGCGACGTCGGGGAAGCGGAAGTGCACCTCGTGCAGGATCTCCCAGACGGGCCGAGCGGTGGTGAGGAGCACCTGGAACTCGTCGCCCAGCGTAACGGCGAAGCGCGCGGCGAGCGATGTGCGCCAGCGGCGGTTGAACTGGGGGATCGCGCCGCGCAGCGCCTGTTGCAGGCGCCCGCGGTGGCGCGGCGGCAGGGCGCGGGACGCGGCGGCGTCGCCGATGAGGGCAATGTATGCAGTGGACACTTTACGTCACATATTGAGAATATGACGAATTACGTCACAATATGACGAAGTGACGATAAGTGTCAACCCCTGCTAGCGGGTCCCGAACAGCCGGTCTCCCGCATCCCCCAGCCCCGGCAGAATGTAGCCGTGCGCGTTCAGCTCGCGGTCAAGCGCCGCGGTGAAGACCGGGACGTCGGCGTGCGCTTGGAGCATGCGGCGCACGCCCTCGGGGGCGGCGACGAGGCAGAGGAACCGGATGCGCTGCGCGCCGGCGTGCTTGAGCGCGCCCACGGCGTCCACGGCGGAGCCGCCGGTCGCGAGCATCGGATCGAGCACGAAGAAGTCGCGCGCGTCGCGCCCTTCGGGAATCTTGAAGTAGTAATCGACGGGCTGGAGCGTGTCGTGCTCGCGGTAGATCCCGATGTGCCCGACGCGCGCCGACGGAATGAGCTGGGCGATCCCTTCCACCATCCCGAGGCCGGCCCGCAGGATCGGCACCAGCGCGAGCTTCTTCCCAGCCACCCGGACGCCCTGCATCGGCTCCAGGGGGGTCTCGACCTCGACGGGCTCGAGCGGCAGGTCTTTCGTGACCTCGTACGCCATCAGCATCGCGATCTCGTTGACGAGCTGCTTGAAATCACGGGTCGTGGTGTGCTTGTCCCGCAGAATCGTAAGCTTGTGCCGGATCAGGGGATGGTCGAGCACCGTGAGGTTGGGGAACTCGCGATGGGGCATGGCCGGGAAGGTATGTCGCACCGCGCGACCCCGCCACGTGGCACGCGGCCGGCCACGGTGGGGATCGGGAGGACCTTGCGCGTCTCACTAGATGATGAGGAAGGGCTCACCATCACGGAGGGCGCATGCCATGACACGCGGTGCAGTCGCACTCGGGCTCATTGGACTCCTGTCGGGTCCTGCGGGGTTGGGGGCTCAAACCGGGACCGGCACCATCACCGGGCATGTCACGGATTCGGCGACCGGGCGCCCGGTGGTGGCCGTGCGGCTGAGCGTCGTGGGCATGGACCGGGCAGCGGTCACCGCCGAGGACGGCGGCTTCGTGCTGGCCGCCGTGCCGGAGGGAATGCAGCGGGTGCGCGCCAGCCGCATTGGCTTTGCCGCCGGGGAGCAGACCGTCGCCGTGACGGCGGGGCAGATCGCCACGCTGAACTTCGCGATCCAGCCGATCGCCGTCACCCTGTCGGACGTCGTGGTGGTGGGATACGGCACCCAACGGAGAGCCGACCTGACGGGCGCCGTCGCGTCGGTGTCGGCGGCGGAGCTGCGTCCCACGGCCGTCGCGAGCCTCGAGCAGGGGTTGGAAGGGCGGGTCGCGGGCGTGCACGTCATCCAGGGGGACGCCGCCCCGGGCGGGGGCATCCGCGTCCAGATCCGCGGCGTGAACTCGATGAGCGCCGGCAGCGCGCAGCCGCTGTACGTCATCGACGGCGTGCCGTGGGTGAACTCGGGCGTCTCGAAGCGGCAGCTGGGCGCGGTGAGCGAGGAGAACCTCTCCTCGCTCACCGAGACCAATCCCTTGTCGGCGATCGCGCCGGAGGACATCGAGTCGATCGACGTCTTGAAGGACGCGTCGGCGACGGCCATTTACGGCAGCCGCGGCGCCAACGGCGTGGTCCTCATCACGACCAAGCGCGGCGACCGGGCCAGGGGCGGACGCTACACCCTGACCTACTCCCAGGGCTACTCGAGCGTGGTCCGAGAGATCCCGGTGCTCAACGCCTACGACTTCGCCACGTACGTCAACACCGCGTACATCCACGCGTACGGGCCGACGACGCAGTATCCCTACGGCGGACGGCCGGGCTCGGTCACGCCGGACTCGATCCGCAAGGTCATCGGCGCCGGCACGAACTGGCAGGACGCGATCTTTCGCTCGGCGCTGGTGCGCGACGTCGCCCTCGGCTTCTCGGGCGGCGACGCCCGGGGCAGTTACGCCATCGCGGGCAACCTGCTCGACCAGGGCGGCGTGATCCGCGGCTCCGAGTTCAAACGCGGCGGCCTCCGCGTCAACTTGGACCGCAGCGTCTCGCGCAACTTTCAGCTCAGCAGCAACCTGGCGGTAACGCGCTCGTTCAACGACATGGTGCGCAGCTCCACGATCAATGGGTACCGCTCGATCGGCATCGTTCGGCAGGCGGTGACCTACGTGCCGATGCAGTTCCTCGATAGCTCGAAACTCTCGAACGACCCTCGCGCCGAAGATCCGACTGTGTGGTCGCAGTATGGCGCGAACCCGCTCCGTTACACGGACCAGGTACACGAGGGCGACCAGCTGACGCGCGGGCTCGGGGGGCTCCGGGGGGTCGCCTCGCTGGGGGGCGGCCTCTCGCTCGACTTCAGCGTCGGCGCGAACTACGAGCGCCGCACCTACAGCGTCTATTTCCCGCGCTCGGTCAACGAGGGCTTCAGCGCGGGGGGCGACGCCGTACAGGCGGGCTCCGAGTTCGGCAGCTTGCTCAGCGAAAATCTGGTCCGCTACGTCCGCGATTTCGGCTCCGGGCATCGCATCGACGCGGTCGGCGGCTTCACCTACCAAACGGACAAGAGCACCTGGAACGCGCAGGAGGTGCAGGGCTTCCCCGACGACCTGCTGGGCGGCCAGGTGCTGCAAAACGGCACCAACCCCCAGAAGCCGCAGTCCGGATCAGGCAAATCGGTGCTCGCGTCATGGCTCGGGCGTGTGAACTACGCGTTGCGGGACCGGTACTTGTTCACGGCGACGCTGCGCGCCGACGGCTCGTCCAAGTTCGCGGCCAACAATAAGTGGGCCGCGTTTCCGGCAGTGGCGTTCGCCTGGCGGGCCATCGACGAGCCGGCGCTCAAACGGCAGACCCTGCTCTCCGACCTGAAGCTGCGCGTGAGCTATGGGAAGTCAGGAAACCAGGCGATCGGGGCGTACCAGTCGCTGCCCGCGATCAGCGGCGCGACGCTGACGCTGAACGAGGTCGTGGTGCCGGCGTACGTGGTGACGCAGCTCGGCAATCCCAACCTGCGCTGGGAGACCACGTCCCAGGTCAACGTCGGCCTCGACTTCGGCGCCTGGCATAACCGGTTCACCGGCTCGGTCGACGTGTATCGCAAGAACACCTACGACCTGCTGCAGCAGATCACGCTCGCCGGCAACACCGGGTTCGGCACCGCTTGGATCAACTCGGGCAACGTGATCAATCGCGGCTTCGAGCTTCAGGCCTCCGCCGACGTGCTGACGGGTGGTCCTGACGCCGTGACCTGGAGCATCGGGGTCACGGTGTCGAAGAACCGCAACCGGATCGAGAGTCTGGGAGCAGTAGCGCAGCAGTTCGCGGGCCGGCTCGGCGCCGGGGGCGGGCTCGAGGCCACACCGTTCATCCAGAAGGCCGGCCTGCCGATCGGGGCCATGTGGGGCTACCGGACCAACGGCATCGTGCGGACGTCCGCGGACTCCCTGGCCGAGTCGGCGTTGCAGGGCAAGGCGGTCCGTGTCGGCGACCTGCGCTACCGGGACACCAACGGCGACGGCAAGCTCGACCCGCGCGACCAGACCGTGATCGGCGACGCGAACCCGGACTGGGTGGGCAGCATCAACCACCGTCTGTCGTTCGGCAAGTTCGACCTCACCGCACTGTTCAACGTCGTGCTCGGCAACAGCATCATCGACGCCGATCGCATTCGCTACCTGAGCCTGAACGGCAGCATGAACGTGCCGCGGGAGTACGTTACCAACGCGTTCGACCCGCAAACGAACCCCAACGGCAAGTATCCCATGATCCGCCAGGACCGGCAGTACGATGCCCGCTTCAACGACATGTTCATCGAGGACGGTTCGTACGTCCGTCTGCGCAGCCTGCAGCTCGGCTACAACCTGTCGCTGCCGCAGGCCCGATCGGCCCGCCTGTACGTCAACGCCATCAACCTCGTGACCTGGACCCGGTACGTCGGCTTCGATCCCGAGGTGAGCGCGTTCGGCGGGCCCGATCGGCCCGGCGTGGATCAGGGAAGTTATCCGCAGTCGCGGCTCATCTCGGTCGGCGTGAGCACGGCCTTCTAACGGCGTGGCGACGCGAACGAGACTCCACAGGAGGATCCAGCGACCATGAACGTCCCGCGAGCAAGCATGCGCCCGACCACGTTCGCCGCGGCGGCGGCGGCGGCGCTGGCCGCCTGCAGCCTCGAAGAAACCGGCGCGAATTTCATTTCTCCGAACGTGTTCTATCAGAACGACGCCCAGGCGGCCAGCGCGGTGAACGGCGTGTACGCGCCCCTGATGGACTGGAACGGCTGGAAGCAGCCCGCCCAGCACAGCATCATGTGCGACGACGACGAGATGCTGTGCTGGAACTGGATGGGTGGCGGCTTCTCCGGCCAGTCCGCCGGCCAATGGTACATGCAGGACAACGCCGTGTGGTTCGGCGACTACCGGATCATCGAGCGCGCCAACGACGTGATCGAGAACGTGGCGAGGAGCGGCGGCATCAGCGAGGGGATGAAGAAGACCGCCACCGGGCAAGCGCTGTTCGCCCGCGGGTACGCGTACTTCGACCTGGTGCGTCGCTACGGCGGCGTGCCGCTCCGCACCGAGGCCTACGTTCCGGATGCCCAGATGGGCGCCAAGGCGCGCAGCTCGGTCGCGGAGGTGTACCAGCAGGTCGCGAAGGACCTGCGCGAGGCGGCGGGCCTCCTCCCGGCCTCCTATGCGACGCCGAACGGCCAGGGCCTGCCGCGGGCCGCGGCGGCGTGGGGGCTCCTGGCGAAGGTCTATCTGCACATCGCGGGGGATGAGGGGACGGGGACGCCGCTCGCCGCGAACAAGGCGGCCTACCTCGATTCGGCTACGCTCGCCGCGCAGGCCGTGATGGTGAGCGGCACCGCCTCGCTCGAGGCGAGCTACATGGACCTGTTCGACATCAACAAACAGAACACGAGCCCGGAGGTCCTGTTCGCCGTCCAGGGGGCCACGGTCAACTTGCAGGGCTCGCAGATCCCAGGCTTCTTCGGGCCGCGCGGCGACTGCAGCGTGGTGGGTGGTTGTGGCCAGGGGTTCGTGAGCGTCCGGGAGGACTTCTACAACACCTTCGCGACGAGTGACAAGAGGGTCGAGCCCAACAAGGCGATCGCGCACAGCTGGGAGGTGACGATCAGCCCGTTCGGAAAGCTCCGGGCGCTCCACACGGATTCGCTCGCGACGCTCGCGGCCAAGGGGCTGGTCGCGCGAAACATCGCGTTCAAGTTCGGAAACTGGAGCGAGGGGTGCGGTTCGTTCGATCAGCAGTATGACTCCATCACGATCAAGGACGCGGTCGATCCCACGCAAACCAGCACGGCCATCTACGCAGTGGGCCGTCCCGTCTATAGCCTCAAATACATCGATCCTCAGCACCTCGGTTCGGACCAAGCGCCGGCCAACAACTTCATCATTCTTCGCTATGCCGACGTGCTGCTGCTGTTCGCCGAGGCGGAGAACGAGCGCAACGTGGGTCCCACCACCGCCGCCTACGATGCGATCAACCAGGTGCGCGCCCGCGCCGGGCTGGCAGCGCTCTCGGGGCTCACGAAGGACGAGTTCCGGCAGGCGGTGTGGACGGAGCGCGCCCACGAGCTGTATGGCGAGTTCCAGGCGCGCTTCGACCTGATCCGCGAGGGGCGCTGGCTCAGCGTCATGAACCAGCCGTCCACTATCCCGGCCTACGCCGGTCAGGGGATTTGCCGCCCGCGCCAGGCATACCAGAAGCTGCAACCGATCCCTCAGCGCGAGTTGGCGGCGAATCCGTTGTTGCAACAAAACCCGGGCTATTGACGGCCAGTCCGATGGACGCGGTCAGCCGGAGGGCGTGGATCGTCTTCACTGCGGTGCTCCCGGCGGGGTGTCACGCAGGGTTGTCCGGCGAGCCTGCTGCTACGGTCGCCCCGGCTGCCTCCGGCCCCCTGGATCGCGGCGCCACCCCGGAGACACGCGCCCTCTTTCTCAACCTGCGCCGCCTCGCCCGTGAGCACGTGCTGTTCGGGCACCAGGACGATCTCGCGTATGGCGTACAGTGGTCGAACGAGCCGGGACGCTCGGACGTGAAGGAGACGGCGGGCTCTTACCCCGCCGTGTACGGGTGGGACGCGGGCGGCCTGGAGCGGGACGGGGCCGCAAACCTGGACGGGGTCGCGTTCGAGCGACAGCGCGCCTGGATCGCGGAGGGGTTTGCGCGCGGCGGCGTCGTCACCTTGAGCTGGCACATGCGCAATCCGGTCACCGGCGGCAACGCCTGGGATACGAGCGCCGCCGTGCGTGCCATCTTGCCGGGCGGCCCGCAGCACGCCGTGTACGTCCAATGGCTCGACCGGTTCGCCGACTACGTCAAGAGTCTGCGCGCGCAGGGCCGCTCGGGCGGCGAGGTGAGCGTGCCTGTGGTGTTCCGGCCGTTTCACGAGACGAGCGGCGGGTGGTTCTGGTGGGGGGCGCGGCACGCCACGCCGGAGGACTATCGCCGGCTATGGCGTTTTACGGTGGAATACCTGCGCGACCGTAAGGGCGTGCACAACCTGCTGTGGGCGTTTTCCACCGACGTATTCGACTCGCCGGCTCAGTATCTCGAACGCTACCCCGGTGACGCGTACGTCGATGTGCTCGGCTTCGACGACTACCAGAGCGTGCGGACTCCCGCGACTCGGGACCTGTTCGCGCGCCGGCTGCGCGACGTGGTCGAGCTGGCGGAGGCGCGCGGCAAGATTCCCGCACTGACGGAAACCGGGGTGGAGGCGGTGCCGGACTCGGCGTGGTGGACCCAGACTTTGCTGGGCGGCATCACCGCCAACTCGGTGGGGCGGCGCATCGCCTGGGTGCTGGTGTGGCGCAACGCGACCTTCGAGCGGGAGCATCGCTATCACTTCTTCGCGCCCTACCCCGGTCAGGCGAGCGTTCCGGACTTCGTGCGCTTCCGCCAGGACTCCCTCATCCTCTTCGAGGACGAGCTTCCCGACCTGTATCGTGTCACGCCGTAGGCGGCCTCGCTACTTGGCGACTCCCGGTCTCCTTTCTATTTTCTGAACCCGTACCTCGGGGCCAGGTAGCTCAGTTGGTAGAGCAGCGGACTGAAAATCCGCGTGTCGGCAGTTCGATTCTGCCCCTGGCCATTCATGGAGAGCAGAGCTTCTCCCCGAATTCGCGGTTCAGGTCCACGAAGCTCCAAGCCGTCGGTCGTGCATCCCAATCCGGTCGCGCATCGCCCGAGGGGCCCCGATCTCGGTGCCGCGGATTGCGCGCGGACCGGAGTAGCCTCGAGCGTGACGGTCGCCGTGTAGCGCGCGCTCGACACTTGACTCCTGCGGCGGGGAGGGGAATCCTCTGGTCGACGGTACCAGAGGCGGAACATGGGGCAATCCCCGACGAGCTGCAGTGGGCTCGTCTCCAACGTGACGTAAATCGCGGGCTGCGCCGCGGCGCGTGGTACCGCGTCATTCGGATCACCGACGAGGGCGTCATGCTCGACGTGAACCGAACGCCGGTCACGCTGCCGCGCACGCTGTTGGAAACCGTCACCGTCCCACCGCGGCGCTGGTCCGTCGTGCTCCGCCCCCGCGATGCGGTATGCCTCCCAAGAGACTGGGGTGATCGCTACCTCACCTGTCCCGGCTGCCGGAACCGCGCGCCGACGCGCGGGCATCCGCTCACGCTGGGCTGTCCACGGTGCGGGGGCGTGTACGCGGTCGGCTGGGATGAGTTCGATCTGACGGCACACGCCGCACTCCCGCCGGCACTCCCTCCGCCCGGTCAGACGCCGCGGCAGCGACCGGTCCTGCGCTGAACCCGCCGCCGGCTCGCCCCGTGACCGCTGGATCGTGATCTAGAGCCTGTAGCGCCTGCAACACACGCGACCGCGCGTGGTCGGAGCGGGCGTGCCACGTCGTCGCTTCTCCACATGTTGTGTCGGCGGCGCGGCAAGTCGCGTCGGAACCCGCGCGCTTGTTGGCGTCGGCTCGTGACGCGTGCGTGGCCTCCTTTTTGATCGTCTTCCCGAGTGGGATCCCCCGACACCGCCATCTTAGGGGCTGCATCGTTGGAGTCGGTTGCGAGTCACATCGCCAGGCTGCCCGGAGTCGAGACCCGCGAGTATCGCTCGGGCGAGCTGTTGCGCCCGGCCGAACACCTCCAGCAGCTGCAGATTTGTATCCGGAAAGGCGGCATCGGGCTGCACGTGGCGGTCGGGCGCGCGACCGATGCCATCCTCGAGGTGTTTGGCCCCGGTTGGCTGCTCAGCCCACCGGTGTGGCAGTCGAAGCCGACGCCGGAGACCAGGCACGCCGCGGCACTACTTCCCACCACGACGCTCGAGCTCGCTGCCGACGCATTCGGCCGGCACCTTGGCGCGGATCCGTCGCTCGCTGCCGCGGTGGCGTCGTGGAACGCGCACCAGTACGCGCTGGCGCTGGACCATCTCGCCATGCTGGCGCTGCGCGATCCGTCGCGCCGCGTGCCCGAGACCTTGCTGTTGCTGCTCGAGCGGCTGGACGGAGCCACCGGCTCGCCGGCGGGCGCGCGCCTGGACGTGAGTCAGCAGTCGATCGCGGCGTTCGCAAACCTGAGTCGCCAGACCACCAACAAACAGCTGCGCCGGCTGGCGCGTGGCGGCTTCGTGGGCCTGGAGCGAGGGGTGGTGTACGTGCGCGAGCCCGGGCGGTTACGCGAGCTGGCTGCGGGCCGCGTGCCCCCGCGGTAGCGTGCGACAGGTGACTGTCGCGCCGCTGACACGCCTTTCCCGCGGTGTGCATCTTGTGCAGTTCGGTACTGGGGTCTATGCTTCAACAGGAAGCAGACCGCCGTGACCATCGCGAGCAGCAGAGAGACCGCAGCCCAAGACGCGCCCGACGCATTTCGGCACTGCCTCCGGGAGCGTATCCGGTTGGCGCGCGAGCTCGCGGCGTTGCGGGCCGGTTTCGCGACGGTCGCCGAGCATTACGAGCGCGTCATTCGGACCATGCTGGCGCTCGGCCCGTCGATCGGACTCGACCAGCACGAAATCGGTCACCCGACTGACCCGGAGTGGGGCCCCGCCGCGTTGCTCGTGTACGGCGACGAGCGCTTCCTGAAGCACGAGCAAGCGGTCCTGGACCAACTGCTCCACCGGCTCCCGGCACTGCCGCCACCGCCACAGCCTCACAGATCATCTCCCACAGCGCCCTGAGCCAGGTCGACGGTTGAAGCGAGCCGGGGATCTCGACATAGATTTCCTGCCTCGGTTCGAACCCGGAAGGGACTATCGTCTGGCTCCTCACGGTGGCGCTGCTCGCCGACACCGCCGACCGCCACAGTTTCAAAGTTCCCGTCGCTGCGACGGAGTCTCTGCAGGTCGAGACGTCCGGAGCGGGTCCGCCGGTCGTCCTCATCCCCGGGTTGTTCGGCTCGGAGTTCGGGTTTCGCAAGCTCGTCCCGCTGCTGAACAGCGCCGGTTACCGCACCATCGTCGTCGAGCCGCTCGGCATCGGCTCGTCGGGGCGGCCGCAACGCGCTGACTACTCCCTGACGGCGCAAGCGGAGCGGATCGCCGGCGTGCTCGATTCCCTCGCCATCCGTCAGGCGTTCGTGATTGCGCACTCCCTCGGCGGCGCGGAGGCGTTTCGGCTCGCCTACCGTCGCCCCGATCTGGTCCGCGGACTCATCTCGCTCGAAGGCGGGCCGACCGAGGCGGCTATCACGCCGGCGTTCAAGCGGGCTCTCCGGTTTGCGCCCTGGATCAAGCTGTTCGGCGGCATCAAGCTCGTCCGGAAGAAGATCCGGACGATGCTGCTCGCGTCGTCCGGCGATTCGACGTGGGTCACGGACGACGTAGTGATCGGCTACACCGCCGGTGCCGCCCAGAGTCTCGACGCGACCCTGAAGGCCTATCTGGCGATGGCGAACTCGCGCGAGCCGGAGAAGCTGTGGCCCCACCTCGCCGAGATCCGCTGTCCGGTGCGCCTCGTCCTGGGCGGGGTTCCGCACGAGGGCGACGTAGGGGCGGACGAGGTGCGGCTGCTGCAGCGCACGGTGCGGGCCTTCGCCCTTGACTCCGTGGCGGGAGCGGGTCACTTCCTTTATGAAGAGCAGCCCGAGGCGGTAGTCGCGGTCCTGGGCCGGCTGCAGGCGAGTGCGGGGCGGCGGCTGTGACCTCCGCGCAGGCCGCCGGGTCATGCTTGCGGACGCCGGCCGTCTCGGCGGCTTAGGATCACCGTCAACCTTCGCTTTGCGGGAACCGGATGCGCGTCGCCCTAGTCGCCGAGGACTACTATCCCCAGCTCGGGGGTGTACCCGAGCACGTACACAACCTCGCCCTGCAGCTCAACAGCTGGGGCCACGCCGCCACCGTCATCAGCTCCCACATGGGCAGTTACCCGGATGCGGCCTTCGTCCGCCGGGTGGGGACGAGCCGGGTCATTTACTCGAACGGCGGCGTCTCGCGGATCACGACCGGCTGGGGGCTCAGGCGCCAGCTCGAAGCGCTGTTCGGCGAAAGGCGCTACGACATCGTGCACGTGCACGGCGGCCTCGCCCCGACGTTCGGGCTGGCGGCGCCGATCGCCGCCTGGCGGGTCGGCATCCCGGTGGTCGCCACGTTTCACTCGTGGTTTGCGCGCTCGCTCGCCTGTCGCGTGTTCCGGCGTCCGCTCCAACGGATCCTCGACCGACACGCCGCGACGATCGCGGTGAGCGAGCCCGTGGTGGACGCGAACTCGCGCTACTTCCGGGCCGACTGGGAGATCATCCCGAACGGAGTGGACCTGGAGTTCTTCCGGCCCAACGGGCGGGCCCCCACGGACGCCCTCACCGAGGGCCCGCGGCTGCTCTTCCTGGGCCGCATCGAGCCGCGTAACGGTCTCGGCACGGCGCTCGCCGCACTCCCCCGCATCCTGGCCCGTTACCCAAACGCGGTGCTCACCGTGGCGGGGGACGGCCCGTGGCGCGGCTACTACGAGCGGCGGGCGCGGTCGCTCGGCGCGAGCGTGCGCTTCGTCGGGCAGGTGTTCGAGGAGCGCCCGGAATACTACGCCTCGGCGGACCTGTATCTCTGTCCCACGACCATCGCCTCGTTCGGCGTCACGCTGCTCGAAGCGATGGCGTGCGGCACGCCTATGATCGTGTCGGACAATCTCGGGTTCCGCTCGGTGATCGACGGCGGCGCCGAGGCGGTGATGGTGCCCAAGGACGATCCGGTGGCGTGGGCCGACACCACGCTCGCGCTGATTGCGGATCCCGAGCGGCGCCGGGCGATGGGGGAGGCGGGGCTCGCGAAGGCGGCGCGGTTCGCATGGCCGCGCATCGCGCGGCGCGAGCTGGCAGTGTACGAGCGCGTGCTCGGTGCTCCACCGAGCGAGCCGCGCTACGTCGGCACTGGGCGGACCTCCGCGATCGTGTCTCCGAGCTGCTGACCCGGCATGACGCTGCCCCCCGGAGCGGGCGAACACCGTCCGCACGGTGACCTGCCGCCACTCCCCGCGTGGGCCAAGACGCTGCAACGACGCATTCGGCAACGCGGACTCGACTTCTTCATCCTGTATGGCCCGGGCGTCCGCGATCTCCACCCGCTCGGCGCCCGCCGCTTCGGGACGATGGGCGAGTTCCTGTCGGAAGTCATGCTGGGCGACCGCTCGGCCATCGTTACCTACGACCGTGGGGCGGGCATCGGGTTCACCGACCGCGACGTCGAGAACGACTTCAAGAGCGTGCTCAAGGCGTACGACCGGGTCGGCGGGACGAACCTGGCACAGGCGCAGCCCCGGGACCCCGACCGCGCCCTCCAGCTGATCGAGACCTACCTGCGCTACCAGTTGACGGAGAAGCCCCGGTTCTCGGCAGCCGTAATCATCGACTACGGCGAAACGGTCGCACCTGCGGGCGAGCCGGGACAGCTCCCGGCCGAGGACCGCGGCGCGATCGTTACGATGCGTCGCTGGGCGAGCGAGCCGTTGTTCCTGCAGCGCAACGTAACGTTCTGCCTGCTCTCGGAGACGACGGCCGCCCTCTCCTCGGCGCTCGTCGCGGACGCGCGCACGTTCGAGATCGCGGTTCCAGTACCGGACGAGCCGGAGCGCTTCGCCTACCTGGCCACGCGCGGCAGCCGGCCGGACACCTTCGCCAACGTGGACGCACGCCGGGCGGCCATCCTCACGGCCGGCCTCACTCGGTTGCACTTGGAGAGCCTGCTCAGCGATGCCGAAGCGAGCGGCACCGCGCTCGACCAGGACGCGCTCACGCGCGAGAAGAAGCGGTTGATCGAGGAATCGAGCGGCGGCCTGCTCACGTTCATGACCAGCGATGTGGGTCTCGACCAGGTCGCCGGGCACGACGCGGCGAAGGCGCTGCTGCGCGAGACCGCCCAGGCGCTGGCACGGGGACGGCTCGACGTCGTGCCGATGGGCTACTTGATCTGCGGACCCGTAGGAACGGGGAAGAGCTTCATCGTGCGCTGCTTCGCGCGGGAGATCGGGATCCCGGTGGTCGAACTGCTCAACTTCCGCTCCAAGTGGCAGGGACAGACGGAGGCGAACGTCGAGCGGATCCTGGGCCTGCTCGACGCGATCGGCCCGGTAGCCGTCGTGGTGGACGAGGCCGACGCCGCGCTCGGGACGCGGGAGTCCGGCCGCGAGGACTCGGGGGTCTCAGAGCGGGTATTCGCGTCGCTCGCGGCGTTCATGGGCGACACGCGGCGACGCGGAAAAGTGATCTGGTTCCTCATGACGAGCCGGCCTGATCTGGTGCCGGTGGACCTGAAGCGCCAAGGGCGCGCGGAGGAGCACATCGCGTTGTTCCCGCCAGCCACTGCGCAGGAGCGCGCGAAGGTGTTCGAGGTGCTCCGCCGACGCCTCGGCGTTACGCTCGAGACCGGTGCGGATCCGGCGAGACTGCTCGGTGAGACCAGCGATGCGCTATCGGCCGCTGACCTCGAGGCGATTCTGGTGCGTGCGGGCCGCCGCATGGCGACGGGTGGTGACAAGGTCCTGAGCGCCACGCTGCTGCGCGACCTGATCCGGGACTTCCAGCCACCCTCTTATCCGCTCGAGCTCGAGTACCAGCGCCTCATCGCCGCCTTCGAATGCACGAGCCGCCAGCTCCTGCCTGCGGATGTCGCCGCCCTGTCTCCGGAGGCGATCGGCACGCGGTTGGCCGAGCTCCGGGCGGCGCTCGCCGCTACGGGCCGCTGACCGCCGCGGGGTTCATCACGCGGCCCAGGAACAGAATCGTTCCCGAGAGCCGCTCGCGGATGGCGAAGACGAACGGCCGGTCCACCACGACCGACGGCGGCAGGCTCACGATGCCGATCCCGACCGCCGTCGCCGCCGCGGCCTCCGTACCCTCCTCGTTCACGTCCACGAACGCCTTGTGCCGCACGTCGGTGATGCACAGCTGGCCGCTCGGATTCATCCGTGCAAAGTCGCCGTGCCCCGAGTCGCAGAACGCCGACGGCATCCCCATCGCTTTCAGGGCATCGTTCAGCGTGAGCGCGTACCGGAGGGTGAACTTGGGCAGGTGGACCTCGAGCGCCGCCGAGTCGAGCGCCGCCGTCCAGCGATTCCAGCGCTCCTCGGTCAACCCGGCAACGAGAGAGTCGATCCCGCCCGGCTGGCGCGGCAGGGCGATCGTCATCGTGAACGCCCCGGCGCTGTAGGGCAGATCGAGCACGGTGACGTCGCCGTCGTGCAGCAATCCGATCGTCACCGTGCGGCCGTGCGTCATCATCGGCACGCTCGTCTGCGCTCCGTTGGCGAGGGTGAACGGGCCCGGCGTAGTGCGGGCCGGGTCGAACCGCATCGTCCAATCGCCCTTGAAATAGATGGCATTAATGAGGTAGGCGACTACGTCGTCGGGCACCGGATCCGGCACGATCGCGGGGATCTTGCCGCGGGTCTGGTCGCTGACCCAGCCGTTGATCGTCGGCGCCGCGGTGGGAGTGGCGAAGTCGAGGCTTTGCACGCGAGCCCCGAAGTACGTCTGTGCCGCGTCGACAAACTCGGGCGTCAGGGTCAAGCTCGGCCGATACCACACGGAATTGGCGAGGGTAAACGCGACCCCCGGGTCGAGCCCGCGGAGCAGGGCGATCAGGCTGCGATAGGACTGGTTCACGTCGTCGAGCGTCATGCCCGTGAGCTCGAGCGCGCGCTGCATCTCGGCTTGCGTGGTGCCGGCCGCGCCATCGTACGCCATGCCGAGGGCCATGGCCGCGCTGAGCGGTGAGACGAACAGGTTCGAATCGGGGCCGGCCCGCCGCGCGATCTCGCCGAACAGCTTGAAGGCGAATCGGTTGTCCGCGCCGATGAGGCCGCTCTCTCCCGCGCCGAGCGCGCGCGGCAGGCTGGTGATGGGACGTGGGGCGGTAATTGGGGCCTCGCGGCAACCGGCGCCGAGCACCCCCAGGGCCACCGCCAGCAATGGACCGACGTGCGTTCCCATGCTCCCTCCCGAGACGGGTGCGTTCCTTGCGTCACCGTCGAGCCGACGCCGTATGGCACGACTTACCCTACATTACCCCGGCGACACCCCCGCGAGGTCACAATGCACGTCGTCCTTGCCATCGCCCGCTGTTGTTTCATCGCCACGCTGGGCGTCGGCGTGCCGCTGGCGGTGCGAGCGCAAGCGAACCCGTCTCCCGCTCAGCAGAACCCGGCAGCGATGGGGGCCATGGATTCGACGGATCGTCCGTCGGCCATGGCGGCGCACGAGGCCATGAGCGGGCCGCTCGACGCCGATCCGCACATGGTGCTCACGCCGCTCCGGCCCGCGACGCCCGCCGACCTGGCGCGCGCGGCCGCGCTGGTACGCACGATGCGCGCGGCACTCGCACACTATCGCGACGTCCGCCTCGCCGAGGCGGACGGATTCCGGCCGTTTCTTCCCGGTGTGAAGCAGCCCGTGTACCACTTCACCAAGTGGCGCTGGGCCGTGGGGGAGATGTTCCGCTTCGATCCGGCGCGGCCGACCTCACTGCTATACCGCCAGGGCGCGGACGACAAGTTCGTGCTCGTCGGCGCGATGTACTCCGCCCCGGCCCGCGCGTCGTTCGACGAGCTTGATCGGCGTGTCCCGCTGGGCGTGGCGCGCTGGCACGAGCACGTGAACTGGTGCGTGCCGCCGCGCCGGCAGAGTGGCACGGCGCGCTGGCGCGAGACGCGTGACGGGAAGCCGGTGTTCGGACCAAAGTCGCCGATCGCCACGGCGGAGGCGTGCCGCGCGGTCGGTGGACGCTTCCTCCCCCGCATCTTCGGCTGGATGGTGCACGTCATGGCATTCGAGGGCGATGATCCCGCGGTCATTTGGGGCGCGGGGCACGACCACTCGCACCCGTGACGTCACGCCCCGCGCGACCGGCGCTGCGCCTCGGGTCCCTGGTGGCGGTGATGTTCTTCACCGTCTCGGGCGGCCCGTTCGGCCTGGAGGGGCTGGTCGGCTCGGTGGGTCCCGGGGTCGCCGTCCTGCTGCTCGTCGCCACCCCGCTCATCTACAGTGTGCCGGAGGCGCTGCTCATCGGAGAGCTGGCGTCGATGCTCCCCGTCGAGGGAGGCTATTACCAGTGGGTGAAGCGCGCCTTCGGGCGCTTCTGGGGATTCTGGAACGGCTGGCTCTCCTGGGTCTACTCGCTGATCGACATGGCGATCTACCCGGTGCTGTTCCTCCAGTACTTGCGGTTCTTCCTCCCGGGGCTCGGGCGCTTCGAGGCGTGGGTCGTAGCGCTCGCGGTAATCTGGGGAGCCACGTGGCTCAACCTGCGCGGCACCCGCGTCGTGGGGACCGCATCCGGGTGGTTCGTAGCGATTGTGCTCGCGCCGTTCGGTGTGCTCGCCGCGGTGGCGCTGGTGCGCTGGCTTGGGCAACCGGCGACGCCGTTTCCGGCAACGCCGTTCCACGCCGCGCGTACGTCGTTTCTCGGCGCCCTTGGCATCGGCATCTCCCAGAGCATCTGGAACTACAGCGGGTGGGACAACGCCTCGACGATCGGTGGGGAAATTGAGCAGGCGTCGGCGACCTACCCGCGGGCGCTGGCGCGCACGCTGCCGCTGGTCACGGCGGTCTATCTGCTGACGATCCTGCCCGCGCTGGCGCTCACGGACTGGACGACGTGGACGGATGGGGCGTGGCCTCGGATCGCGGGCGTCGTGGTCGGTCCCTGGCTCGGGGTTTGGATCGCCGGTGCGGGGCTCGTGAGCGCGTTCGCGTTGTTCAACGCGCTGCTGCTCGCGTACTCACGCATCCCGCTGGTGCTGGCGCAGGACGGCCTGCTGCCCCCGGCGCTCGCGGTCACCGACGCACGGGGCACGCCCAGGAACGCGGTGCTCGTCTCGGCGCTGGCGTACTCCGGGTTTGCTCTGATCCCGTTCGGCGGCCTGCTGGCCGGTGACGTGCTGCTGTACAGCGCGGCGCTGGCGCTCGAGTTCGGGGCGCTGCTGCAGCTGCGCCGTGCCGAGCCCGAGCTGCGCGGCGCGTTTCGCGTGCCCCTGGGCGTCCCGGCTTTGGTGGTACTCGGCGCCCTGCCGATCCTGCTCATTCTGAGCGCGGTGGGGCTCGAGATCCGGAGCCGCGAGGTCGGCTTGCCGGGCGTGCTGGTGGCGGGCCTGCTGGCCGCGGTGGGGCCGGTGGCGTACGTAGCGCTCGGCGGGGGCCGCAAGGTGAAGGAGGGCGCAGCCGCGTAGGCGGCGGTTGTTTCCCACCTTGCGAAGTTCGCGAATCGCGCACAAGCTAGCCCCCTACTCCGTTCCTGGCGGAACCGTGATCAAGCACTGCTCGTTGGCTCTGCTCGCACTCTCGTTCGTAGCGGTGGCGGCCGACGCGCGCCCTCCGCTGCCGGCCGTGCGAACCATCTCCGGACGCGTGACCAACTCGCTGAGCGGCGACCCGGTGGTGGGGGCCACCGTCACGGTCGTCGGGACACCGACGACAGCTGTGACGAGCGACAAGGGCGAGTTCTCGTTATCCGCACCGGATGGGGCGATCACCCTCCTGTTCCGGAGTGTCGGCTACAAGCGCCGCACCGTGCCCGTGGCCGCGGACCAGAACAGGGTCGATGCGACCCTCGAGCCGGACGTCTTCAACCTCGAGGCGGTGGTAATCACGGGGCAGGCCACCGGCGTCGAGAAGCGGTTCGCGCCGAACGCTGTGGCGACAGTCGGGGCGGGCGATCTGAGCCGCGTGCCCGCACCGAGCGTCGAGAGCGCGATCCAGGGCAAGGTGCCCGGCGCCGCGATCCAACAGAACTCCGGCGCCCCGGGCGGCGGCATCCAGGTGAAGCTGCGCGGCGTGTCCACGCTCAACGGCTTGTCCTCGCCGCTGTACGTGGTGGACGGCGTCATCATGAGCGATGTGGCGATCCCGAACAACCAGCAAGTTGTGACGCAGTCGAACACGGGCTCGAACCCGTCGCCGCTGCAGCAGAACCAGGTGAACCGCATCGCCGACCTAAATCCCTACGACATCGAAAACGTGGAGGTCCTGAAGGGAGCGTCGGCGGCGGCGATTTACGGCTCGAAGGCGGCCAACGGGGTGGTGGTCATCACGACCAAACGCGGCCAACTGGGCGAGCCCCGGTTCGGCGTGACCCAACGCTTGGGGTTCTCCGAGCTCGCCCACAAGCTCGGCGCGCGCGTGTTCCCTGACTCGGCGGCCGCCGTCACCAACCTAGGGGACTCCGCGCTGGTGGGGCAGATCTGTCGCGGCGGATGTCCCTTCTTCGATCATGAGCAAGAGCTCGCGGATCGGAAGGATCTGAATTACGAGAGCTCGGTGGACGTGGGCGGCGGCAGCGAGAACACGCGCTACTATGTCTCCGGCCTCACCAGCAAGACCGCTGGGATCATCCAGAACACGGGCTACTGGAAGCAATCGGTCCGGGCCAACCTGGACCAGCGCTTGAGCAGGCGGCTCGCGGTGAGCCTCAGCACGAATTTCGTCCACACGCTGGCGCGTCGCGGGCTCACCAACAACGATAACGCCCTCGTGAGCTACTACATGTCGCTGCCGTTCACGCCGAGCTTCATCGACATCCGGCCGGTGAACGGCATTTATCCCAACAACCCGAAGGCCGGGACCAACCCGCTTCAGACCGCGGCGCTCGTGAACCCGAACGACGAGGACGTCGACCGCTTCGTCGGGAGCGCCAAGGCGACGTTCGACATCGTGAGGAACGACGTGCATCACCTGCAGTTCATCGGCGTCGGGGGCATCGACCGGTTCACCCAGCAGAACACGCTCCTGTTCCCGCCGGTGCTCCAATTCGAGCAGACGAGCAGCGCGCCCGGAGTATCACTGCTGACGAACGGCGACAATCACAACGCGAACTGGAACGCGAATCTCGTATATGCGTACCGGCCGCAGTCCGGGTCGCTCGTGGCGACGACGTCCGCGGGGTTGCAGTACGAAGACCGGCAGCTGGGAATCTCCAATATCGTGAGCCAGAACCTGATCGCCGGACAAGCGAACGTGAACGCCGGCACGAACGTCAGCGTGGGCGAGCACCGCGAGGTCACGAAGGACTACGGCTTCTACGGGCAGGAGGAGTTCCTGACGCTCGGGGAGCGGCTGTTTCTTTCGGCCGGGTTCCGGGCCGACCGGAGCAGCAACAACGGCGACGTGAAGCATTACTTCATCTACCCTAAGACCGCTGGGTCCTATCGGCTGCCCGCGGGGGTCGGCCCGTTGGGCGACTTCAAGCTGCGCGTCGCTTGGGGCCAGTCGGGAAACCAGCCGCTGTATGGCATGAAGTTTCCTGAGTCCGATGCCACCCAGAACGTCCTCGGGCTGCCTGGCACCGTGGTGCCCTCCGTCGTCGGCAATCCGAACGTCAAGCCGGAGCGGCAGTCGGAGATCGAAGGCGGCGTCGACGCCACGCTCCGGAGCGGACGGGCGACCTTCGAACTCACGCTGTACCAGAAGAAGGTGAGCGACCTGCTGCTCTTGCGGGGGCTCTACACGTCGAGCGGCTTCAAGAGCCAGGTCTTTAACGGCGGCGAGCTGCGCGATCGGGGCATTGAAGCGACCATCGGCTGGGTGCCAATCCAGCGGCCCGAGCTCACGTGGCTGCTGCGCTCGACGTTCTTCTCGAACTCGAGCAAGATCACCCAGTTGCCGGTGCCGCCCTTCACCGATGGCAGCTTCGGTTCTCAGACTGGCAACTTCTTCATCGAGCAAGGGCAGTCGGCGACCGAGATCATCGGCCAGGTGCCGACCGGTCCGAAGACGTTCGTCACCCAACGCGTCGGGGATGCCAACCCCGACTTCCTGTGGTCGTACGCGACCGATCTCACCTACCGGCGCTGGAACCTCGCGGCGGTCGCCGAGTGGCAGCACGGCGGCAACATCATCAACTTGACGACGTTCATCTATGACCTCGGCGGGACCACGCCCGACTGCCCGACCGCGTGCCTGGCGCGGCGTGCGGGGGGGACTCCGTCTTACATCGAGAGCGCCACGTACTTCAAGCTGCGGGAGATCACGCTCAGCTACACGCTGCCCACGGCCTTCGTCACGTGGACGGGCGCGCGGGATGGGCGCGTCAGCGTCAGCGGGCGCAACCTGATCGTCGTGACTGGCCGCAACTACACAGGGATGGACCCGGAGGTGAGCAACTTCGGGATCCAACCCGTAGCGCGCAATATCGAGGTCGCGCAGTATCCGCGCAGCCGCACCTTCTGGTTCACCGTCAGCGTGGGGTTCTGACCATGACGCCGCGATCGCATTCTGTCTGCACCGCTCTGGCGTTGGCGTTGCTCGCTGCCGGGTGCGCGGACTTGAACATCCCAGACTTCAACAATCCGTCGATCGGGGACCTGCAGAATAACCCGACGCGCGCGGGCGTGGTCACCGCCACGCAGGGCTTGTTCGTCGGGGCGCGCGTCAACATCGCCACGTTTAACGGCTACATCTCCGAGCTGGGAGTGTTTGGCCGCGAGTCCTACAACTTCAATTCCGGCGACACGCGGTTCATCAACGAGCTGCTGCAGCCGGGACCGCTCGACGGCAGTGGCCCCCGGTTCGGCGGCAACCTATGGGCGGAGCGATACGCGAACATCCGCAACGCCGGAATCGTGCTGAACGCGCTCGCCAAACTGGGAACGACCCCTCCCGTGGGGATGACGAGCACGGAACAGGCGGCCACGCGGGGCTTTGTCAAGACGATGGAGGCGCTCGACTTCCTGCTCGTCATTGATACGCGCGACTCGCTCGGCGCGCCGGTGGATGTGAACCACGACATCACCAGTGGCCCGGCCCCGTTCGTGAAACGCGACTCGGTGTACGCCTTTATCGTGGGGCTGCTCGATTCCGCCGTGGCGGATCTCGCAGTGGGCGGTAGCTCGTTCCCGTTCGGCCTGCCACCCGGGTTTAGTGGGTTCACGACGCCGACCACCTTCACGAAGTTCAACCGCGCGCTGAAAGCCCGCGTCGAAGCCTATCGCGCCACGCTGCTGGCATGCCGTGCCCCTTGCTGGACTCGGGCCAAGTCGGCGCTCGATTCGTCTTTCTCGAGTGTGGGCGCCGACACAATGTTCAAGGATGCCGTGGATTCTTTGGGGACCGCCGCGATGCTGGCGCGGGGCGCCTACTATGACTTCGGCACGGGGTCGGGCGACGTCACGAACGGGCTGAACGACCCGACCGGGGTCAGCCAGGTGGGGCATCCGTCGCTGCGCACGCAGGCCGACACGCAGGCAACCGGTCAACGGGACCGGCGCTTCCTCAACAAGGTGCGGACGGCCACGCTGAGCCCGGTCCTCGGGCATACGTCGGACATGGTCTTCAACATCTACCGGAGCAACGCGGCGTCGGTCCCGATCATCCGGAACGAGGAGTTGATTCTGCTCCGGGCGGAGACCGAGTTTGGGCTCGGCAACCAGGCGGGTGCGGCGGCGCTCATCAACTATATCCGCGTGAATTCCGGGAGACTGGTGTTGCGCGCCGGACTCAACGTGGCGCCCGCCGACACGGTCATCAGCCAGCTGCTACAGCAGCGTGTCTATTCGCTGTTGTTCGAGGGTGGCCACCGCTGGATCGACGCGCGACGCTATGGCCGGTTGCTGACGCTTCCCGCCGGCGTCGCCGGCGACCAGATCTACGGGGCGATGCCGGTTCCGATCGACGAGTGTACCGCCCGCGGTCTGGCCAACAACTGCCGCCCGTAATGCACCGCAGCGCGATCTAGCCGCCGAGCGTGCCCCGCCGCTCGGCGGTTTTTTTGCGCCGCCCCATCTTCCTTGACGCCCACCCGACCCGGCGGTATATCGGGCGGCGTGCGGATTCGTGACCGCAGTTATCCCTCGGAACATGAAGGAGAACCTATGGGACGCCTCGTCGGTGTCATCGCCTGCGTCGTCCTGATGCTGATCGCGACTTCGGGGCGGCTCGCCGCTCAAGGCGGGACGGTGCGCGGCCGCGTGGCCGACACCACCGGGGCGCCGCTGGCGCGGGTGAGCGTCAGCATCGAGGCGATCGGCGCGCGCGCCACCACGAACGAGCAGGGGGACTACGAGATCCGGGGCGTGCCGGCCGGCACCCACTCGGTGCGCGCGCGGCTGCTCGGCTACGTGCCGCAAATCGTGCGCGTCACGGTGAGCGAGGCGCAGCCCGCCCGCCAGGACTTCGCGCTGCATACGCAGCCGATCGGGCTCGCGCCGGTGGACGTCGTGGTCGGCTCTCGGGCGCGGCACACAGCCGCTGACGAGCTCGCCGTCCCAGTGGACGTATTCACATCCGAGCAGATCCAACAGCAGGGGACCACCGAGACGAGCCAGATTCTCCAACAGCTCGCTCCGTCGGTGAACTTCCCGCGCCAGAGCGTCACGGATGCGAACGACATCGTCCGGCCGTTCACCTTGCGCGGCCTGAGCCCGGATCACACGCTGGTGCTGCTGAACGGCTGGCGCCGCCATCAGACAGCCCTCTTGAACACCTTCCCCTACGGCAGCCCAGCGGGCTCGAGCGGCGTCGACCTGAACGCCATCCCGCAGAGCGCTATCGATCGAATCGAGGTGCTGCGTGACGGGGCGTCCGCGCAGTACGGGTCGGATGCGATCGCGGGCGTGGTGAACGTGGTCATGCGGGAAGGCAAGTTCACTCCCTTTCTGAACGCAGACGCCGGTCGCTACGTAAAGACCCGGGACTACCCGGACGACGGCACCACCGTGGACTTAAACGGCGGCTGGGGTGTACAGCTCGGCCGCGGCTCCTTGGCGCTGTTCGGCGAGTTCCTCGATCGTCAGAAGACCAATCGCGCGTGGGCGGATTCGTTCCTGGTGGACAGCCGGGGGATCGCAGACCTAATCGATCCCAATACGGGTCAGATCATCAAGAAGCGCAACGCGCTTCCACAACCGAACTACCACTGGGGCGACGGGCTCGAGAAGGACGCGATGACCGCCGCCAACTTCCGGCTCCCCCTCAACGAGGCCCGCACGAGCGAGCTGTACGCGTTCGGCGGGTACAGCCACCGGGTCGGGACCGGCAACGGGTTCTGGCGCTACTCGAGCAGCGCGCGAAACTGGCCGGAGCTGTACCCGGAAGGCTTTCTCCCAGAATTCCACCCCAACGTGAACGATTACTCGGGCGTCGGTGGGTTCCGGGCCGCGGTCAGCGGGTGGTCCCTCGACCTGGGCGCGTCGTTCGGCATGAACCGCTTCGACTACGATATGCGAAACACCAACAACGCGTCGCTCGGCCCTTGCCTCACCGCGCCGTGCGCTCCGGGGCCGGACCGCGTGTTCGGGACGGCGGACGATCCGGGTATCCCCAACCAGCTCTCGTTCGACGCGGGGCGGCTCGAGCGCCGGGAATTCATCACCGGATTCACGCTGGCGAAAGAGGTGACGCTGGGTCTGCACGCGCCCGTGAGCGTCGCGCTCGGGGCCGCGTTCCGGCGGGAGACGTACAAGATCACGGCGGGCGAAAAGGCCTCGTGGGTCAACGGTGGTCATCTGGCGCAGGATAGCGCGGGCACCGACGGAATCTGGGGCACGGCGGACGATGACAGCCTCCCCGCCCCTGCAGGCTCGTCCGTCTTCCCCGGGTTCGCTCCGACCGACGCGAGCGACCACAGCCGTACCAACTTCGGTACCTACCTGGACCTGGAGAGCGATCTCACCTCTCATCTGCTCGCCGACGTGGCGGGGCGTTTCGAGCACTACAGCGACTTCGGCTCCCGGGTGACGGGCAAAGTGGCGCTGCGGTTCCAGCCCACGAAGCGCTTCGTGTTGCGCGGCGCCGCTAGCACGGGGTTCCGCGCCCCAGGCCTGAGCCAGAGCTTCTTCAGTCACACCACGACAAACTTCATCGGCGGCAAGCTCGTGGAGATCGGCAACTTCCCGGTGGACAACCGAGCGTCGAAGATTTTCGGCGCCAAGCCCCTGAAGGAAGAGACCTCCGTGAACTTGAGCGGCGGCCTCGCGTTCACCCCGACCGACAACCTTACGTTCACGGTGGACTACTTCCACATCAGGATCAACAACCGCATCCTACTGGGAGCGACCTTCGGCGACACCGTCTCGCAGCGGATACTTCGGGACTCGGGGTTCGCGGGGATCGGCGGGGTGCAGTTCTTCACCAACGGGCTCGACACCAAGACCGACGGCGTGGATGTGACCGCCGCGCTGCGCCGGCCGGTGGGTGGCTCTGGTACGCTCGACCTGACGGCGGCCGCCGGCTGGGCGCAGAACAAGATCACGCGAGTGGACCCGCTGCCGAAGATCCTTCAAGGGACCCAAACCGATCTCACGAGCATCCTCGACCTGCTGACCCAGCTCGCGATCGAGAAGGAGCGGCCCGACTGGCGCGGGACGCTCACGGCGCAGTACACCAATGGCCGATTCCACTCGCTCGGCCGCGCCTCGTACTATGGCGGCTTCTCCTCGGCCGAGCCGAGCTTCACGGACGAGGAGCACTATGGCGGCAAGACCTTGGTCGACGCCGAGCTTGGGTACCGCCTCGACCAGGTGGACCTGTCGGTTGGGGCCCGAAACCTCTTCGACACCTACCCGGATCAGATGCGGAAGGAGTTCAACAACAACGACAACACCTTCCCCTGGGCGGCCGCCTCGCCGTTCGGGTACAACGGGCGCTACCTCTACACGCGGGCGTCGATTCCGTTGAGTCGGTAGGACGGCGCAAGCAGCGACTACACGGGCGGCAGGATGTCAATCCTGCCGCCCGAGCTGCGCCTACATCTCCTTATAGAGGTAGGCCCCGATTGGCCCCGCGAGGGCGTACTGCACCAAGGCCACGATGGTGCCCGTCACGTACATTCGCTGGGGGTACAGCCCCATCGGCGCCTCCCCCAGGTTGTGCAGCAGCGCGATGAAGAACCACACCGCGACCCCCGCGATCACGCCGGTCTTGGGGCCCGCGCCGAAGCGGGGGCGGATCGCCGCATACACCCACAACAGGCCAATCCCATAGATGAAGTCCAGGAAGATGAACCACGGGACCAGAGCGTCGATGGCTTGTGGCTGCTTGCCGAGCGCCTGCATCGCCGCCGCCATGTCGCTCTTCATCACCACGCCGTAGTACACGTAGTCGAACGCGTTCAGCACCACGCCCGCCAACAGCCCGCCCACAATGACACGACCCCAGTTGATCTTGCCCATGACCCCCTCCTATCAAAGGAAGAACGGCCATCCGCACGAGCCCGAGAGTACGGGTCAACCCAAGGGCCGTCAAGCACGTCTGTGCGTCTGCGGGTCTATGCGTCCGTGCGTCTAGTAGTTAGGGGACCAGCAGGACGCCGACCATTCCCCCCAGCCCGTCGGGCACCGTCGCCACGCCGGTGGGCACGACCCAGTCGCTGCCGTCCACCAGGAGGTTGAAGTGGTACAGGCCCCGCTTGAGGGCCAGCGTTCCCTCCCACAGGCTCGCCCCCAGCGAGCGCAGCGGCACTGGCTGCCACTGGTTCCAGTCTCCCGCGATCGCGACGGCGCGCACGCTGTCGAACCGGAACCGCACCACCAGGCTATCGCCGCGGAGCTGAGGAACGAGCGGCGACCACCTCGCCGCGCTCGGATCGGCGCGGGGCAGGCGGGGTGACGTGTGTAGCCGCACGCCCAGGGTCACGAACCCCGCGCGGGGCAGCCCTTGGTACGGGTCGCGCAGGTAGCTGCCCCCCGCCAGCTCGAGGGCGATGGTCGGCGTCGCGAACAGCTGAACGAACGCGCTGGCGGCGCCGGTCGAGCCGTACACCCCGGACAACCGCACCGTGGTCCAGATGGAGGCGATCGCCGGGCCGCGCTCGAAGACGGCGCCGACGCCCGCGTCGGTGAACCAGGCGCCCGAGAAGTGCGTCGGCTCGATGCTCAGCTGGAGGTCCGGGCCGCTGGAACGCCACCACGCGCGTGCCCGTAAGCGCAGCGCCGCGACGGGCGTGTCGTTAGCGATCCAGCCCCCTGCGGGCCCGGCGCCCAAGCCCACGCCCCATTGCGGTTGCGACCACAGTAGCTCGACGTTGCCCTGGGCGGCCGCGGTCCAGGCGCCGTCCGTGCGGCTCGTGCCGGCGAGGACTCCCTCCAGCCCGAGGCGCCACTCGTGGAACACCGCACCGGACGCGACCCAAAGGTCTCCTCGGCCCTGACCCGACCACACACCGCCCGGTAATGACGCGAACGATCCCGAGACGTCAGCGGCGAGATTGAGAGACGCGAAGCCCGCTGCGGGCGAGAACGTGGCGGAGCTGAAGCTCGTGCCGCCGCTATAACGCACCGTCCCGGCGCCGACGCCGAAGGATGCTCGCGCCTGGGTGGCGCCCGGTCGAGCTCCGAGCCCCGCCATGAGCACGACGAACCAGAATCGTTGCACGGCGACAAAGCTAGTCCGGGGCGAGGGCTGCGGGAACCAAACGAATAGGGGCGCAGCATCCTGCGCCCCTATTGAACCTGAAACCAACTGCGCCGTGGCCGATCTACGGCCGATGGTTGCCCGACTGGCCCGGGTTGGACGGCCTGCGCCCGTTGGCGGGCACCGCCGGCGTGGCGGGCTTCGCCGGTGTAGCCGGGCCGGTGCCGTGCGCCGGGGTAGGCGGCGTGGCACCCGTCGAGGGAGTGGCGGCCTTGGGGTTCCGGCCGCGGTCATCCCGATCGTGGTCGGCGTCTTCAGGCCGGGGGTGGTCGTCCCGATCGTGATCGACGTCTTCGGGATGGACCACCTCGCCGCGCCTGTGGGTGGCGCGGTGCTGGGCACTCTGGGAGTGCGCCGTGGCCATGGCCGTGCCCTGCGGCGACGCGTGGTCCTTGGGGATCGTGGGCGTCTGAGCGGCTAACAGGCTCGGCAATAGCAGTGCGGCGGCGAGCCCGAGAAGCTTGCGAATCATGAATCTCCTCCATCCGCACGTGACGGGGGCGGTGCGCCCCCATGGGGTCGGACTTCCTAGGCATGAAGAGGGGGGTGGGAAGGTCGAGGTAACGCCCTGGCCAGAAGTCACGGCGGGCCCGAACGTTACCAGCGTCTCACGGGGCGACTCTTTAGGCTGGAGCCGGTTGCCGCGGCCCCAGCGGACGTCTAGCATCCTCTGCGTACTCTGGCGGCCGAGGTGCTCGGTTGGGGCAGCGGGAACAGGCGACGGACGGAGAAGTCGTGCGCGCCGTGCTGGCGGGGGATGTAGAGCAGTACGCGGTGCTGGTGCGCCGCTACCGCGACCGCTATGCGCGATTTGCGGCTCGGATGCTGGGCTCGCTCGACGCGGCCGAGGATGCGGTCCAGGATGCCTTCGTGCGGGCTTTCGATCAGCTGGCGCAGTGCCGGGAACCCGCCAAGTTTTCCGGGTGGCTGTTTCTGATCCTGCGCAACCGCTGCTTCGCCGAGCGGCGGCGTCGGACCCGGGAAGGGCGAGCCCTCGAGGCGACGGACGAAGCGATCGCCGGGCCCGATCGACCGGACGGGAACGTGGAGCAGGTCGAGCAGGCGCACGCACTCGAACGAGCGCTCGTCGACCTGACGCCGGAGCAACGCGAGGTGTTCGTGCTGAAGCACGTCGAGGGGCTCGCGTACGAGGAGATCGCGGGGATGACTGGCGCCACCGTCGCCTCGCTCAAGATGCGCATGCATCGGGCGTATGACCGATTGCGCGAGCTGTTGAAGGAGCACTCATGACCGAGACGTTTCATCCGTTGGTCAAGCGGTTGCTGGACGGCGAGCTGTCGCTCGGCGACCTGCCCCCTGGGCTGCGCGGCGAGGGGGCGGAAGCGCTGCGTCTGCTCGGCGCCGTGGATCGGACGCCTGTGGCGCTTTCGGTCCAGCTCGAGGCTCGCGTGATGGCCGAAGTGCGGCGACGTGCCCGCTCGCCGATGCGGCGCATCTGGCGCGGGCTCGTGGAGCCGCGGGACATCGAGCTGCGGCTGCGACTGCGACCCTGGGTCGTCTGGGGCACCGCGCTCGCCGCCGCGGCCGCCGTCGCCTTGCTCCTCACGCGCCCGTCCCCGGGCCCGAGAGGCGCGCGGCCCGCGCGCCTCGCCGCCCGCGACAGCGTGTACGTCCGGTTCGTGCTGTACGCCCCGACTGCGAAGCAGGTGGCGGTTGCGGGAACCTTCAACCAATGGGATCGGAACGCGTCTCCGTTGGTGCGCGTGGGTGGGGGCGGAGTCTGGGCCATCACGCTCGCGCTGCCCCAGGGGCACCACCAGTACGCCTTCGTGGTGGACGGTGAGCAGTGGGTCGCCGACCCGGCTGCGCCCGGCGTCGACGACGGCTTCGGGCGCCGCAACAGCATGGTTGCCGTGACCGCCCGAGGAGCGCGGATCCTGTGAGGCGAGTGGCCGTCACGCTCGCCCTCACGGCGGCCGCCGTGCTGCGGCTCGCCGCGCAGGCGCCGGACGTGACCGCGCGACTGGCCGGCCGGGTATCGCCGGAGGTGGCGCGCGCGGTCGCCGGGATCGCGGCGTCGGCTGCCGAGCGGGGCCTCCCGGTCGAGCCACTTGTGCAGAAGGCGATCGAAGGGGGCGCGAAAGGCAAGCCGGCGGACCGGGTGATTGCGGCGGTGCGGGCGCTGTCCGTTCAACTCGCCGCCGCGGCGGACGCGCTCCGATCGGGCGGGCACGCGGACGCTGACGTGGTGGAGGGCGGGGCGTACGCGCTCGGCGCCGGACTCGGCGTCAAACAGGTGCAGCAGCTGGTGCATTCGAGCCACCCGCCCTACGACGCGGCGCTGACCTTGCGGGTGGCGGCGACGCTGGCGGCGCTGGGCGTCCCCCCGCAGAACACCGTCGACCTGCTCGAGAGCGTCATCAGCGCCGGGCGCTCGCCCAGTGAGCTGCTCGACCTTCCCGGGGAGGTCCAAGCGGGTGTCGCTCAAGGCGCGACACCGGCGCAGGCGGCTCAGGGACTCGGCCGCGCCGCGGCGCACGCACCGGGCGCGGCGCACGCACCGGGGGGGCCGCAGGGGCGGCCACCGGGCGGGGTGCCGCCCGGGCAACAGAAGCCCCCGAACCCCCACAAGCCCTGAAGGCCCGTGCCGGATCGATCCCGTCGATCCGGCGCGGTCGTTTTCGACCGCAGGCTCGCACCACCCCCGCCCCACTCCCCCGGCCTTCCGTCTAGGGTAGATTGCACATCCTATGCCCATCGCCCACAATCTCGGCTTCCCACCCCTTGGTCCGAACCGCGAGCTGAAACGCGCGACCGAGGGCTACTGGAGCGGCAAAGTCTCTCGCACCGACCTGCTGCGGACCGGCGCAGCGCTGCGCGCCGCGCACTGGGGGTTGCAGCGCGACGCCGGCCTCGATCTCATTCCGTCGAACGATTTCTCCTACTACGACCGCGTGCTCGACACGAGCGCGATGGTGGCCGCGGTCCCAGCGCGGTACGGGTGGTCGGGTGGTCCGGTCGACCTCGACACCTACTTCGCGATGGCGCGGGGCGTGCAGGCCGGTGGGCGCGACGTCACCGCCATGGAAATGACGAAGTGGTTCGACACGAACTACCACTACCTCGTCCCCGAGTTCGACCGGGGGCAGGCGTTCCGCCTCGCTTCGACCAAGCCGGTCGACGAGTTCCAGGAGGCGAAGGCGCTCGGGTTTCACACCAAGCCCGTCCTGATCGGTCCGGTCACGTTTCTCCTGCTCGGGAAGACGCGGGCGGCGGCGTTCGATCGTCTCGAGCTGCTCGATGCGCTGCTACCGGTGTATGGCGAGGTCCTGGCGCGGCTCGCCGCGGCCGGAGCGACGTGGGTTCAGCTCGACGAGCCCTCCATCGCGCTCGACCGCACGCCGCAGGAGCTCGCGGCCTACGGCCGGGCCTATCGCTTCCTCACCGAGCGCGCACCGCAGCTCAAGCTGCTCGTCGCGACGTATTTCGCGGGGCTCGAGGACAGCCTGGCCACCGCGCGGGAGCTGCCCGTGGCCGGTTTGCACGTCGACGTCGTGCGGGCGCCGCGGCAGCTCGATCCGCTACTCAAGGCGTGGCCCAAGGGTCGGGTGCTTTCGCTGGGCGTGGTCGACGGCCGTAACGTGTGGCGCGCCGATCTGGCGGCGGCACTCGGATTGCTCGAGCGCGCGCGCGAGCGCATCGGCGCCGACGAGCTGTGGGTGGCGCCGTCCTGCTCGCTGCTGCATGTCCCGGTCGACCTCGATCTCGAACGCCGGCTCGACCCCGACTTGAAGGGCTGGCTCGCGTTCGCGAAGCAGAAGCTCGCCGAGGTAGCCACGCTGACGCGGGCGGTGCGCGACGGTCGCCAGGCCGTGGCTGCAGAGCTCGAGGCGAACGCGCGGGCGATCGCCGGCCGCCGCTCGTCGCGGCGGATCCACGATCCGGCGGTGAAGCAGCGCGCCGGCGCCGTGGGCGATCGCGACCTGCGACGCGCCTCACCCCACGCGGCGCGGCGCAAGCAGCAGCTCCGCCTGCCGCTCTTCCCGACGACCACGATCGGGTCGTTCCCCCAGACGGCGGAGGTGCGGGCGGCGCGCAAGCAGCTGCACGACGGCAAGCTGACACCGCAGGAGTACGATGCCTTCATCGCCGATCAGATCGCACGCACGCTCAAGCTGCAGGAGGAGATGGGGCTCGACGTGCTGGTGCACGGGGAGTTCGAGCGCAACGACATGGTCGAGTACTTCGGCGAGCAGCTCGCGGGGTTCGCCTTCACGGAGCACGGCTGGGTGCAGTCGTACGGCACGCGCTACGTGAAGCCGCCGCTCATCTATGGGGACGTGTCGCGCCCCAAGCCGATGACCGTCCGCTGGAGCACCTATGCGCAGTCGCGGACCGCGAAGCCCGTGAAGGGGATGCTCACCGGCCCGGTGACCATTCTGCAGTGGTCGTTCGTGCGCGACGACCAGCCGCGCGCCGAGACCGCGAAGCAGCTGGCGCTGGCGATCCGCGACGAGGTGAAGGATCTCGAAGCGGCCGGGATCCGGGTGATCCAGATCGACGAACCCGCGTTACGGGAAGGCCTGCCGCTCAAGCGGGCGGAATGGCCGGCGTACCTCGACTGGGCGGTGAACGCGTTCCGTCTCGCCACGAGCAGCGTGTCGGACGCGACTCAGATCCACACGCATATGTGCTACAGCGAGTTCAACGACGTCATTCGCGTGATCGAGAAGATGGACGCGGACGTCATCTCGATCGAGAACGCGCGCTCGGGCTCCGAGCTGCTGGACGCGTTCCGCGAGTACAAATATCCCAACGAGATCGGCCCGGGGGTGTACGATATCCACTCGCCGCGCGTCCCGAGCTCGGCCGAGATCGTGGCCGCCTTGAAGCGCATGCAGGCCGTGCTGCACGACCGGCAGATCTGGGTGAACCCCGACTGCGGTCTCAAGACGCGGGGCTGGGACGAGACGCTCGCGGCACTGCGTAACATGGTACAGGCGGCCCGGCAGCTGCGGCCGGTCCCCGCGCCCGCTTCGGCACCGGCGCGCGGATGATCGGAGCAGGGTCTCGGCCCGGCCGTTGACCCCTCACGCCGGCTACCGCATACTTCGTTCATGAGCAGCGCCGAGATCCGCATTACCGCCGAGCCGATCGACAACGCCCGCTGCAAGTTCCTGGTGAGCGAGCCGGTCCACGAGGGCGGGGTGCGGCGGTTCGCGTCGCCGGATGACGCGAACGGCTCCCCGTTGGTCGAGGCGATCTTCGCGATTCCCGGGGCCGACGTCGCCGAGGTCATCGTGTCCGGCAATCTCGTCACGGTGGTCAAGCGGAGCGCCGCGCCGTGGCAGGCGATCGGCAAGGCAGTGGGCGGGGCAATCCGCGCCGCGCTCGCGGGCGCCCGGCCGGCCGTGGCGCCGAAGCCAGCGGCGCCGGTGGCGGCGGGCGGCGCGGACGACGACACTCTGTACGACCGGGTCGCCGAGCTGTTCGAAACCCAGGTCAATCCGATGGTCGCCCGGCATGGCGGACGGGTGGAGCTGATCGACGTGCAAGACGCGTTCGTCATGCTCCGGATGGCCGGCGGGTGTCAGGGCTGCGGCATGGCGGATGTGACCTTGCGGCAGGGCATCGAGGCGATGCTGCAGCAGGCCGTTCCGGAAGTCAAAGGGATCGTCGACATCACCGATCACACCGCGGGCGCCAACCCCTACTTCGCCGCCTCCAAGAAGTAAGGGCGCAGCATGCTGCGTCCCTCCCCCGGTCGGCTGCTGCTGCTCCTTCCGACCGCCACGTACCGCGCCACCGCGTTCGTGGAAGCGGCGCGCCGGTTGGGCGTCGAGCTGACGGTCGCGTCCGAGCTCCCCAGTACCTTCGAGCAGGTCCAACCGGCCGGACTCGTGACGCTCGATTTCTCCGACCCCGAGCGAGCGGCGCAGCAAGCCGCCGAGTTTGCCCGACGCCACCCGATCGCGGGGGTCATCGGCGTGGATGACGATGGCGCCGTCGTGGCCGCCGCGATCGCCGAGCGGCTCGCGCTCAAGGGCAATCCGCCGGCGGCCGCGCTCGCCGCGCGCGACAAGCACCTGCAGCGGCGGGAGCTCGCACGCCACGGCGTCCCGGTGCCGCGGTTCGAGCTGCACAACGTCGACGAGGACGTGACGCAGCTCGCCGCGCGTGTGCACTACCCCTGCGTGCTAAAGCCGCTGCGGCTCGCGGCCTCGCGCGGCGTGATCCGCGCCGACGACGCACCGGGATTCGGAGCAGCGCTCGAGCGCCTGCGGACCATCCTCGAGCAAGCGGGATGCGAGCGGTCTATTCTCGTCGAAGACTTCGTCCCGGGGCCCGAAGTGGCGCTCGAAGGACTGGTGATCGATGGGCGGCTCGAGGTGCTCGGCCTGTTCGACAAACCCGACCCGCTCGACGGCCCGTTCTTCGAGGAAACCATCTATGTGACGCCGTCTCGCCTGCCGACGCCGGCTCAGCAGGCGCTGGTCGCATGCGGGGAGGCGGCGGTGGCGGCGCTGGGGGTGCGGGAGGGACCGATCCACGCGGAGTTACGCCACAACGCCCGTGGGCCATGGCTGATCGAGCTCGCGGCGCGCCCGATCGGGGGGCGGTGCAGTGCGGCACTCCGGTTTACGGCCGGGGAAGCGGGAAGGGAAAACGGGCTGGCGTCGCTCGAAGAGCTGATCATTCGGCACGCACTGGGGATGCCGCTCCCGGCGCTCGAGCGGGAGGAGCGTGCCGCGGGGGTCATGATGATCCCGGTCCCGGGAGCGGGGGTGCTGCGCGAGGTGCGGGGGATCGCCGAGGCGCGGGCCGTGCCCCTCGTCGAAGACGTGGCGATCACGGCACACCCGGGCGAGGCGCTCGTGCCCTGGCCCGAGGGGTCGCGCTACCCGGGGTTCATCTTTGCGCGGGGCGAAACGCCGGAGGCAGTCGAGCGGGCGCTGCGCGCCGCCCACGGCCGCCTCACGTTCGTTTTGGAGTAGAGGCTAGACCGCGGTGGCCACGCACTCGAGCCAGTTGCGCGGCACGCTGTGGAAGCCCGTCTCGTCCATGGCGCGCCGCAATCCTTCCTGGAGCGCCTTCGAGCCTTCCTCGAGCGGCACCCCCGGCAGCGCGCCTTCGATGAAGAGGGAGAAGCGCCCGATGTCCTCGATGCTTTCCGGGGTCATTTCGATGCGCACCAGCTCGACGCTGGGCCGCGAGAAGCCGGCGCGGACGCACAGGTCGGAGTACTCGTCGGCGGTGAGGAACTGGCGCGCCACCGCCGTCGCGGTGTGCTGCACGTTCAGGCCGCGCTCCCGCAGCACCTGCACCGCCCGTACGACCCAGCGCCGCCAGAAGCCCGACGTCCCCTCGACGTAAGCGCCGTTGAAGAACGTCGTGTTGAATGCGAACACGCCGCCCTTGTTCAAGACTTTGCGAATCTCCGACATGACCTGCGCTTTGTCCGGAACAAGATGGATCGCGTTGAGGAACACCACCGCGTCGGCCGACGACACCAGACGCGACACCCACTCCGCGCTCCCCTGCATGAACTCCACGACCTTGGAGTGAATCGCCGCACGGGCCTTGGCGAGCGCGGACGGCGACGGGTCGATCCCGATCACCATGGCGTTGCGGCCGTCATCGAGCCGTTCCAGGATCAGCTTTGTCACAGCCCCCGGCCCGCACCCCAGGTCGACGATCTTGCGTCGTCCAGGGCAGATCACTCGCTCCACAATCCAGCGGTTGACCTCGGTGAAGAACGGATGCCGCGTGAACGCTTCAAACGAGAAGCGTTCCGATTCATCTACGGTGCGACTGACCATGCGACCTCCGGTTCCTACAGCTTATGGATTGCGAGTGGGCTCAAGTGTACGTCGAGATTGTGATTGACGCGATAGCCCACGATACCCTTGGTATCGAGTCCGGAGGCGTCGGCGGAGTAGACTTCCTTGCCGTTCACCTGGAAGGTGACTTTCCCGCCACGCACCATGATGCTCAGCTCGTTCACGGCCTTGCCGGTCGAATCAGCCTTGACGACCGCGTCGTTGTCGGTCCAGTTAGGCGTCACCGCGGCCGTCGAGTCACCGGCGACGCGCCGCTTCACCAGGAACTTGCCGTCTCCCCGCACCAGGAAATAGGTATACCGGTTCTGCGCGTCGCCGAGATGACTGCCGCCGACAAACAGTCCGTACCCCTCCGGGTGACGCGGATTCACGGTTTGCGTGAACGTCGCGACGACGCGGTAGTTGCCTGCGCCCAGGTCCCGGTCCCGCCACAGGATGACGGCGGGTCCGAGCGTCGTGTGCAAGCCGGTTCCCATCGTTTGGATCTTCGCGTCCGCGAGCGGCCGGTTCTTGTCGGTCCTGGCGTGCCACCCCGCGGGGAGCGTGCCGCCGCCGGCGATCTTCGCATCCGGATCGCGGTCCTGCGCCACCACTCCCGCGGCGACACCGAACCACAGCAGCGTAGAGAAAGCAGCGGTCAACCGAGTGGCGGGTATAGGCACCAAGGCCTCGCGCAACGGGACATGGGGCTGGACTGACCCCCGAACGGTGCTACTATGCAAATCTAACGAAAATCTAAGTGACCCAGCCAAAACGTCTTAGTCAAGAGGCGGAGCGAACGCTGGTTCGGCGCTTGAAAGCGCGGGACGAGCGGGCGTTGGGTGAGCTGTACGATGTGCTGGCGCCGTGGGTGCTCGGGCTCGCCTGCCGCATTCTGCACGATGAGGCGGAAGCTGAGGAGGTCGCGGGCGACGTATTCGCGCAGGTGTGGCGCCACGTCCACAGGCACGATGCGAGACGTGGCCCGCTCGTGCCATGGATTCTCGCGATCGCCCGGAACCGCGCGTTGGATGCGCTGCGGCGGCGCCGGCGATGGTGGCGCAAGGCCGAGCGGTGGGAGCAAGCGCAGGTCGCGGGGCAGGACGTCGACGCCCCGTCGGGCCCCGACGAGTCGGCGGTGCCGGGGTGGCCCTTGCACCGCGAGGTGCACGCCGCGCTCGCGGCACTGCCCGAGGAACAGCGGCGGGTCGTGCTGCTGGCGTATTTCGAAGGACTGACGCACAGCGAGATCGCCCGGCGGCTCGATCAGCCGCTCGGCACCGTGAAGACGCGGCTGCGGATCGCGCACCAGAAGCTGAGCGCGACGCTCGACCACTTGAAGGACTGGTTGGTATGACGGACTGGCTGGGCATGGCGGCGCGTCCGAGGAGCCCGCACCCGGAGCTGAAGGCGCGGGTCCTGGCGCGCGCGCTCGAGCGGCGGCGCGGGATCGCGCTGCTCGCGGCGGCCGCGGCGCTCCTCCTGGTGCTCGCCGGCGGTGGGAGCGCCTACTGGGCCTCGCGTACGATCCGCGCCTTGAGCGCGGAGCGGGATACGCTCTCCGCACGCCTGGCGGCGGTCGAGGACACGGTCAACACCTTCATTCACGGGACCGCGACGCGGCTCGTGCAGATGCCGGTGTCGACCGGCGGCCGGCTCGGCGCGGTGACCATCTTCGCGGACGGCGTGCACCATCGCTGGCTGGTGCGCTGCGACGGGCTCGCGCCGAACGAACCCGACCAGGCATATCAGCTGTGGTTCATCACGGACAAGGGGATGCGGACCGCGGCGATCATGCCCATGGACCAGGACCGTCCCATGGTCATGGCGCTGGAGATGCCGACCGGCGATGCGCACGTGATAGGAGCCGCGATGACCATCGAGCCGCGGGAGGGCTCGGCCGAGCCGCGCGGTCCGATGGTGTTCCACCAGCTGCTCTAGACTTTCTTCTCCGCGAGGTCGTGCACCGTCTCGAGCTCGACGATCTTGAGGCGTCGCTTCCCCAGCGGCAGCGTGATCGCCACGGTCTGACCGACCTTGCCGCCGAGCAGCGCCTTGCCGAGCGGTGAGGCCATCGAGACAGGCAGCTCCGCGGTGTCGTCGTCCCCCTCGATGAATTCACCGAGCGTGAGGGCGTACGTCTCACGCTTCTTCGTGTCGAGATCCTGGACCGTGACCCGCGAGCCGAACCCCACGCGGTCGCGCGGGATATCGTCTTCTTTCACGCTCGAGAGCTTGGAGAGGCGCAGCCGCAAATGCGAGGCGCGCGCCTGGGCGAACTGCTGTCGCTCGAGCGCCGCTTTGTATTCCGAGTTCTCCCGCAGGTCGCCGTGGGCGCGCGCCTTCTCGATCTCCTTCGGAAGCACGAAGTTGATCTCGTGGTTCAAGCGCTCGACTTCGGCCTGCAGCCTCTGCTTGAGCTCGTCGATCATGGTAACTGGGAAAAGTAGCGTGGCCCGACGCTACGACGCTACGTTGTAGCACGTAGCGTCGTAGCAACGTACAACGCATCTTCTTACCCTCATGCCTCTCAACATCCGCACCTACCACGACCTGACGGAACCCGACCGGTCCGGTTTGCCCGACCAGATCGGGGCTCAGCGGCGCCGCGTGGCTGAGCGCCTGGCGACGGTCGGTCGCGTAGTGGCGGTGATGAGCGGCAAGGGCGGGGTGGGTAAGAGCTTCGTGACGGCCCATCTGGCCCGAGCCCTCGCCCGGGCCGGACGAGCCGTGGGCGTGCTCGACGCGGACCTGAACGGCCCCACGGCGGCGCGACTGTTGGAGGCGCCGGCGGCGCGGCTCGCGGTGCGGGAAGACGGCGTGCTCCCGGCCCTCGGGGTGGAGGGTGTGAAGTTCATCTCCATGGATCAGCTGCTCGAGGACGGTCGCCCGCTCGCCTTCCGCGGCCCCGAGCAGGAGAGCTTCGTGTGGCGCGGGGCGATGGAGGCGGCCGCACTGCGGGAGTTCCTCGGGGATGTGGTGTGGGGCACGCTGGACCTCCTGCTCATCGATCTCCCGCCCGGGATGCAGCGCTTCGCGGAGCTCGCCGACCTGCTCGGGGCCGCCCCGGCGGTGCTCACCGTCACGATCCCGACGCCCGAATCGCGCGACGCCGTGCGCCGCGCCATGCACGCCGCGCGGGATCGGGGCTCGGAGCTGCTCGGCGTCGTCGAGAACATGGTCGGCGGGGCGTTCAGGGGAAGCGCCGCAGACGACCTCGCCCGTGAGTTCGCGATTCCGGTGCTGGGACGGGTCCCGTTTCATCCGAACGACGCTGCGTGGCAGGGCATCGTCGACTCGGCACTCCGCACTCCGCACTCCGCACCATGAAGTTTCTCTGCGTCGAATGCGACCAACAAATGACATTTGAGGAGCGCCAGCTCCCGGGCGACGGCACGCTGGCCGCCGCCTTCCGCTGTCCGCGCTGCGGCCGGGCGGTCGCGCTGCTCACCAACCCCATGGAGACCCAACTGGTCGCGTCGCTGGGCGTGAAGATCGGGGGTACGACACTGCCGGCCCAACCGCTCGAAACGGTGCGCGGGATGGTGGCGACGGGGAGGGACGACGCGTTCGCCGACGGAGTCCGGGGTCGGGGATCCGGGGTCCGGTGGTCCGCCGACGCGGAGGACCGCCTGGCCCGTGTCCCCGGGTTCGTGCGCGGGATGGTGAAGCGGATCTACGCCGACTACGCGAACGATCGCGGGATCGCCGAGATCACGCCGGCGATGATGGACAGGGCTCGCAGCGAGCTCGGCCTCGAGGGGATGTGAGCGCGGTCGAAGAGCGGCGCGTCCACGGGCTGCGCGTGGTGATCGACCGGGACCAGTGCGTGGGATTCGGGGACTGCGTGAAGGAGGCGCCCGAGGGTTTCAAACTGGACGACGAGACCGTGGTGGTGTTCCTGGATCCGGAGTCCGTCGAGCGGGAGCGGCTGTTGCGGGCGTGCGATGCGTGCCCGGTGGATGCCATAACCGTTTGGGACTCGGAGGGTAGGCAACTGGTGCCGCTTACTTGACAGCCTGTTTAGTGGCTCACATACTCGCCCCGCCCTAAGAGGGAGGTGTTGGTGTACCGCGAGATCTTCGTCCCCGTCGACAACTCCCAGCATTCGGATTGGGCGGTCGACCGGGCGATCGAGCTGTGCCACAAGGCCGGCGGTCGTGTCACCGGCAACCACGTGTACGCGGCCCGCCTCCACGACGTCCGGTTTCGGCAGCTCGAGACCGGTCTGCCCGCCCAGTTCCAGACTCCGCAAGAGATCAAGAAGCAGCGCAAGATCCACGACAAGCTGATCGAGAAAGGCCTCCAGCTGATCGCCGACAGCTTTTTGGATCAGCTCGGCAAGCGCTGTGAAGCGGGGGGCGTGCCGCTCACGCGCCAGCTGCTCGAGGGGATCAACTACGAAGAGATCGTGAACGAGGTGAACCGGGGCGCGGGCCGGCTGCCGGGACTGATCGGCTTCGATCCCAACCGCGCCGCGGGCTACGACGGCGGCGAGCGCGTGCGCGGCGACGTGCGGGTCGGTGAGAACGGCCGGCTCGTCGCGGAGGACGAAGACGCCGCCGCCCGGTTGGTCGGCTCCTCCGGACGCCAGTACGACGTCCTCGCCATCGGCGCCCACGGCCTCGGCCGCCAGGCGTACTCGCAGCTCGGCGGGGTGGTGGCGCGCGTGCTGCGCGGCGTCGAGAAGGACGTGCTGATCGTGCGCGACGACCGCCCCTTCGCCGGCGGCCGCTTCCTGGTGTGCGTGGACGGCTCGTCGTACGGCTACAAGGCGATGCGGGTAGCGCTCGAGCTGGCGCAGGCGTTCGGCGGGTCGCTGTACGTGTGCAGCGCGTTCGACGTGGAGTACCACCACGTCGTGTTCCACAACATCAAGGACGTGCTTTCGTACCAGGCCTCGAAGGTGTTCAAGTTCGAGGAGCAGGAGGAGCTACACAACAACATCATCGACAAGGGACTCCTCAAGCTGTGCCAGGCGAACCTGAAACGCGCCGCAGTCATGGCGCGGGAGTTCCCGGACGTTCCGCTCAAGACGCAGATCCTCATCGGCAAGCCGTTCCAGGTGATCATGCAGTGGGCCGAGGAGATCAAGCCGTCGCTGCTGCTGCTGGCCCGTCATGGGGCGCACCGCATCGAAGGGACCCAACTGGGTTCCCAGGCGGAAAACCTCGTGCGGCTGGCGCCGTGCAACGTGCTGCTGGCGGGAACCGTTGGCATCCGTCCAGAGGACATCCCCTGGATCGAGGAGGACGGCGTGGCGGGGCTGCCCTGGGCGCCCGAGGCCGAGGTGCGGATTCTGCGTGTGCCGCCCTTCGCACAGGGGATCGCGCGCCGCGCGGTCGAGGAGTACGTGCTCGAGCAGACTCACGGCGAGACGGCGACCGTCACGAACAAGTGGCTCGACGAAGCGATCCGGAAGCTCCTTCCCACGCACATGCAGCTCATCATGGGGATCGGCACGGCCGAAGAGATCGCGCTCGCCGAGGTGAAGGCGCAAGAACAGCTCAAAGCGACCAGAGTCCAGGGGCACGACGCCGACCCCCAGCCCCTGACCCCTGACGTCGAGGTCCAGTGTCCGGTGACCGGGGCGGTGAGCACGCGTCCCCGGGTCGCCACAGATCCCATCGTCTGGACGGAAGAAGCGTGGTCGCGCCTCCAGCTCGTCCCCCTCATCGCCCGGCCGCTCGCCCGCAACACGGTCGAGCGGTTCGCACGCGGGCACGGCATCTGGCGCGTGACGACGCCGGTGATGGACGACAACAAACAGGCGATGATCGCCGCCGATGAATTCGACGTCGAGACGATGATGGTGATGTTCACCGAGCTGCGCGCGAAGCAGATCCGCGCCGAGGCGGAGGGAGCGGACGCGCTTTCCCCCGAGATGCGGGCATTCATCGAAGACGCGAAGGCGCAGGGGATCACGCGCTGCCCGATCCGCGACATCGAGGAGAAGATGGGTAAGTGCCCGGTCGACTTCAAAGGCACGACGCCCGACGAGGCGAAGCAGGCGATCGAGAAGCTGCTCCAGTGAACTACGTCCCCCACGTCGTGGCGTGGAACCTGACGCGGCGCTGCAATCTGGAGTGCGCCCATTGCTACATCGCGGCCGGCCCGCGCGAAACCGCCACTGGGGAGCTCGACACGGCGGCGTGCCTCGCGATCGTCGACCAGGTGCTCGCGGTGAACCCCGTCCCGATGCTTATCCTCACGGGCGGCGAGCCGCTGTTGCGCGAGGACCTGACCCACATCGCCCGCTACGCTTCCGGGAAGGGCGCCACGGTGGTCGTGGGCACGAACGGGACGTTGCTCACCGACGAGCGGATCGCGGCGCTCAAAGCGGCGGGCGTGCGCGGGGTCGCGGTGAGCGTCGACTCGCTCCGCCCCGCCTATCACGACAACTTCCGGCACGGGCCCGGCTCACTCGCCGACACGCAGCGCGCGCTGGCGCGACTCAGCCGGCAGCGCGTCGATTTCATCATCCAGACCACGGTCACCAAGGGCAATCGCGCCGAGCTCGGGGCGCTGGTCGCGTGGGCGGCCCTCCAGGGGGCCGTCTCCTTCAACTGCTACTTCCTCGTCTCGACGGGGCGCGGGGCGGCGCTCACGGATCTGGCGCCGGCGGACTACGAGGCGGTGCTCGCCGATCTGACGCGCTGGCAGCGGGAGTACCGCGGCCGGATGCTAGTGCGCGCGAAATGCGCGCCGCACTTCATGCGGCACGTCCATCAGAGCGATCCCGAGTCCCCTGTCTTGAACTACGAAACCCGGTGTCCGTGCGGCACCCAGTACTGCCGCATCACGCCCGATGGCAAGCTGACGCCCTGCCCGTACATCCCGGAGGAGGCGGGCGACCTGCAGACCCAGGGCTTCGCTGAGATCTGGCGGTCGGCACCGCTGCTGCGGCAGCTGCGGGAGGGGGCCCTGGGAGGCAAGTGCGGCTCGTGCGAATACCGCCAGCTGTGCGGCGGCTGCCGGGCGCGGGCGCTGGCGCTCGAGGGGGACGTGCTCGCGGCCGATCCGTCGTGCGTGTACGAGCCGGCCGCGGGCGCGGCGGTGATCGAAGCCGTCCGCGACGTGACCTACGGGTCGGACTTCCAGCCGGCGTTGAGCTGGAGTCCGGCCGCGCGGGAGCGTGTGGCGCGCATCCCGTCGTTCGTCCGCGGCGTCGTGATGCAGCGGGTGGAGGACTGGGCGCGGCAGCAGGGGCGGAGCGAGATCACGCCCGAGCTGCTGGCGGAGGTGCGCAGCGCCCTGCCGATCGACTTTTCCAAAAAGCAGCCCTTCTTCGTGGCTGACAGCTGATGGCTGACGGCGCCGTCATGCTGTTGCAAGCCGCCGCCGACTCGACCCGCGCCTACGGCGAATTCCCCGTGATTGGTGCGCGGGCGTTCGTGTGGATCACGGCCGAGGTGCACCTGATGTTCGCCGCGTTCGTGCTGGGTGTGCCGATGTTCGCCGTCGTGACCGAGGCGATCGGCATCTTCGGCGGCGACGAGCGCTACGACCGCTTGAGCAAGGAGTTCACGCGCCTGTTGCTCGTGGCGTACAGCGCGACGGCGATCTGGGGCGCGACGCTGGTGTTCGGCCTGTCGACGCTGTATCCCCGATTCTGGGCATACTTGACGGCAATCTTCGCGCCCTCGATGTGGGTGTACGCCGGGCTGTTCTTCGTCGAGTCGTTCACGCTGTATCTCTACTATTACGGCTGGGACCGCTGGAAGAAGGGTCGCGCCAAGCTCGGGCACTGGACCCTCGGCATCCTGCTGAATGTGTGGGGCACGGTCGTGATGTTCATCGCGAACTCCTGGCTCACCTACATGATGTCCCCGCCGCGCGATATCACGCCGACCACCGATCCAACGACGATCAAGCTGTGGCACGCGATCGCCAACGCGACCTGGATGCCGATCAACGTGCACCGGGTGGTCGCGAACGTCGTGTTCGGCGGCGCGATCGTGGGCGCGTATGCGAGCTATCGCTTCCTCGCGGCCCGCACCGACGAGGAGCGCGCCCACTACGACTGGATGGGTTACGTCGGGAACTTCATCGCGATGTCGGCCCTGATCGTGCTGCCGTTCGCGGGCTACTGGCTGGGGCGCGAGATCTACCAGTACGATCAGTCGATGGGCATCACCATGATGGGCGGCTTCATGAGCTGGCTGTGGGTGATCCAGGCGTTCCTGATCGCCGTGCTGTTCCTGACAGGGAACTACTACCTGTGGATCGGCATGGGCCGCATCCCCGGCGCCGAGCGGTTCCGGCCGTACACCAAGTGGCTGCTCATCATCCTGGTGCTCGGCGCCATCGTGTGGGGCACGCCGCACACCATGATCGCCGATTCGAAGGAGCTGGCGGCGATGGGCGGCTCGCACCACCCCCTGCTCGGCGCCCTCGGCGTCATGAGCGCCAAGAACACCGCCGTGAACCTGATGATCCTCACGACGTTCCTGTCGTTTCTCCTGTACCGCCGCGCCAACACGCGGCCCGTCGTGCCCTGGGCCGGGACCGGGACGATGATCCAGGGCGCGATGTTCGCGATCGCGGCCGGGATCGTGCTGTTCTACGGCATCCGCGGCTATTTCGTCGAGGCGATCGTCCGGATCGGCTTCAGCGTCTATCAGGTGCTCGCCGTGCTCGCCTGCATCGTGTGCGTCACGGTGATCGACATCCTCATGGCCCGGGGAGCGCAGTCACTCGGGGCGATCCGCTGGGGCAAGATGCCGGCCCGCTCCCAGTACGCCCTGTTCATCCTCGCCGTGACCTTCACGTGGCTCATGGGGCTGATGGGGTTCGCCCGCTCGGGGATTCGGCAGTACTGGCACGTGTGGCAGGTGATGCAGGACACGAGCAAGTATGCGGCCACACCGGCGCTCGGCTACGCCTCCAAGATGATCAGCCTGTGCGTACTGATTTTCCTGTGTCTCGTGGCGTTCGTGTTCTGGCTCGGTGGACTGGCCGAGAAGTCGACGTTCGTCGCACCCGGCGCGGGGGACGAGGGAGGGGGGAGGGGGGATCGGCATGTGGGTCACTAACCTCAAGATCGTCGGTGTCGTGCTCGGGACGCTGGCGCTCTATACCCTGATCGCCAACGAGATCCCGCAGGTCCAGTCCGAGGTGCCGCAGACGTTGACGCTCGGGACGAACGTGACCCCCGAGCAGCTCGTGGCCGCCGGGGAGAAGGTGTTCAACGGCATCGGCGGCTGCACGACCTGTCACGGGCTCGGCACGCGCGCACCGAACCTGCTCACCGACGAGACGGGGACGGGGCCGATCGGCGTGCGGTGCGGCAAGCGTGAGCCCGGGAAGAGCTGCAAGCAGTACCTCTTCGAGTCGCTGGACAACCCGACCGCGTACGTCGTCCCGGGCTACCAGCCGATCATGCCGGTGATGACGAAGCAACTCTCGCCCGAGCAGGTTTGGGCGGTGATCGCGTTCCTGGAATCGCAGGGCGGGACCGTGGACGTGACCGCTTCGGACATCCCCTCCACAACCTCCACGGCCTCCAGCACCGGTGGTGGAGGTGGTGGAGGTGGTGGAGGTCTCGCCGGCGGCAGCACGGATCCCAAGGCGATCATCCAGGCCGCGGGCTGCCTCGCGTGCCACAAGCTCGAGGGCCAGGGGCAGGTGATCGCTCCGGACCTGACTCACGTGGGCTCCCGCCGCACCGCGGATTCGATCCGCAAAAAGATCCTCGACCCGACGTCGTCGATCGCCAAGGGCTACGAGAAGCTCGCCGGGATCATGCCCAAGACGTTCGGCGCGATGATGAACGCCGCGCAGCTCGAGGCGCTCGTGCAATACCTGGCGGCGCACAAATGAACTGGCGCCGCTACGCCGACCACCCGTTCTGGCAGGCCGCGGCGCTGCTCGTGGCGGCCTACGTGGTCATCGTGTACGTCGTGCCGCTCTTCCCGGGGAGCGCGCTGGTGCCGAAGAGCGTGGTGCTGCAGTACATGGCCACCGTGCTCGTGGGCGTGCTGATCTACGTGAGCGACAACGAGGAGCGGTGGATCCGGTTCCGGGAGCCGATCCACGCCGCGCTGGTCGAGCCACGCCTCCGACCGGTGCGCGCCGGGCTGCTCGTCGCCGTGCCGGCCTTGGTAGGGCTCGTCGCGTACGGACAGGTGCGGACGACCGTGGCCGCGCCGCCGAACCTGCGCTCGATCCACCCCGCCCCGCCCAGCGAGATCACGTTCCGCGGGAAGACGATCACGCTCACGGGCCTCGACAATCCGCTACGGCAGCACCCGGAGTCCAGCGCCGCCTATGCGGCGGACGGCAAGCGGATCTACTACCAGAACTGCCTGCCCTGCCACGGCGACCACCTGGATGGCCAGGGGCACTACGCGCCGGGGTTCAATCCGATCCCGGCGAACTTCCAGGACAACGGCACGATCGCGCAGCTCACCGAGAGCTTCGTGTTCTGGCGTGTCGCGAAAGGCGGTCCCGGCCTGCCGCGCGAGGGCACGCCGTGGAACTCGGCGATGCCGCGCTGGGAGGACTTCCTCACCGAGCGAGAGATCTGGTCGGTGATCCTGTTCCTGTACGATCAGACGGGGTGGAAACCCAGAACTTGGGAAACGGCCGGGGAAGCGGGAAAGGGAAAGGGGGATGATTAGCGCGCTGCTGGCGCTCGGGCTCGCGGCGGGGGCACCCTTCCCTCTTCCCCCTTCCCCGCTCCCCGTGCAAGACACGGTGAAGGGTAAGGTGGTCTACGAGAAGTGGTGCGCCGGCTGCCACGGCGAGACCGGAGCGGGCGACGGCCCGGCGGCGGCGTACATGCTGCCCCGCCCGCGCAACTTCACCGGCGCGGTCTACAAGATCCGCACCACCGCGAGCGGGCAGCTGCCGACCGACGCCGATCTGCTGCGCGCCATCGACGAAGGGCTGGCGGGCAGCGCGATGCCGGCGTGGAAGGGGCGGCTCTCGGACGCCGAGCGGCGGGACGTGCTGGCGTACCTGAAGACCTTCTCGTCGTTCTTCGCCGACACGAGCCAGCACGTCGTGGCGCTCAAGTTCGGGGGCGAGCCGGGAGGCGGGACCAGTGCCGAGGCGCTCAAAGTGGGGCGACAGTTTTACGACTCCATCGGGTGCCGCAAGTGTCACGGCGATCAGGGCCGGGGCGACGGGCCCTCCGCGCCGACGCTCAAGGACGACGCGGGATTCCCGATCTTCGCCGCGGACCTGCACCAGAGCTGGCGGTTTCGCGGCGGCGCGACCGCCGCCGACATCTACCGTCGCCTCCGCACCGGCCTGGACGGCACGCCGATGCCGTCGTTCTCTGATTTGATCGACCAGAAGTTCCTGACCGACGAGCAGCTGTGGCGCCTGGCGCAATACGTGCGCAGCCTGTCGCCGGCTCGGACGCCCGAGGTGCGCGACGTGATCCACGCGCCGCGGCTCGCGGCGGCGCTGCCCGCGGCGCCGGGCGACTCTGTGTGGGACCGCGTGGACCGATACTGGCTCCCGCTCGTCGGTCAGGTGATCCGCAAGCCCCGCTGGTTCGGGCCGGCGGTCTCCGGCGTGTGGGTGCAGGCGGTGCACGACGGCAAATCCGTCGCCCTGCGGGTGAGTTGGGACGACCGCACGCGCAGTCCCGACACGACCTGGCTCGGCTTCGAGCGGCGCGTGCTCGAGACCGTGGCCGGCGACGATTCGGGCGGCGGCCGCCCGGCGGGTGAGTTGGGACGACCGCACGCGCAGTCCCGACACGACCTGGCTCGGCTTCGAGCGGCGCGTGCTCGAGACCGTGGCCGGCGACGATTCGGGCGGCGGCCGCACGGCGGGCCCGTTCCCCGACCAGCTGGCGGTTCAATTCCCGCGGCGCATTCCCGAAGGGATGGAGCGCCCCTACTTCCTGATGGGAACCGAGACCGATGCCGTGTACCAGTGGCGTTGGACGAGCGCAGGGGGGTCAGGGGCAGCGGGAGGGGCGGTGGGCGGGCTGGCGCGCGGGCTCGAGCGGTTCGACACCCTCCCCGGCGGCCCGGCCGCCCAGACGAGCTACGAGCACGGGGAGTGGCGCGTGATGTTCACCCGCTCCCTTGCGACCCCCGATACCGCCAACGAACTTCAGTTCGCGGCCGGCCGGGCCATTCCGGTGGCGTTCTTCGCGTGGGACGGTTCCAGCGGGGAACACGGCAACCGGCTGGCGGTGAGCACCTGGTACTTTCTCGCCCTCGACCAACCCACGCCGCCGCGGGTCTTCGTGACGCCGGTGGTCGTCATGCTCCTCACGCTGGGTTTGGGTATAGTGGTGGTGCGGCGGGTCCAACGGCGCCAGGCGTGATGGGCGGATTCCTTATGGAGGGACAATGAGACGCGCGATGCTGGCTGTGGTGTGCGGTGTGTTCGTGATGGCGAGCGCCCGGGAACGTCGGGCCGAGCCGCAGGGAGGCGCGACGATCGCCGGGAAGATCAAGTTCACGGGCGCCAAGCCGGCGAACCCCAAGATCGACATGAGCGAGGAGCCGAAATGCAAGGCGAAGTATCAGGCGCCGCCCACCGAGGAGACCGTCGTCGTCAACCCGAACGGCACGCTCGCGAACGTCTTCGTGTACGTGAAGTCCGGCCTGCCGGAGAGCTACAAGGCCCCGGCGCCGGCTGGAGGGGTCACGCTCGATCAGGACGGGTGTCGCTACCATCCGCACGTGCTGGGCATCTTGGTGGGCCAACCTCTCGAGATCAAGAACTCCGACGGCATCCTGCACAACATCAAGGCGAAGGGAACGAAGAACCGCCCCTTCAACATCAGCCAGCCGACCACGATGACGTCGACGCGCACGTTCACGGCCCCCGAAGTGATGGTGCCGCTCGAGTGCAACGTGCACGGCTGGATGCACGCGTGGCTCGGCGTGCTGCCGCACTCGTTCTACGGCGTGAGTGGCGCGGACGGGAGCTTCTCGATCAAGGGGCTGCCGCCCGGGACGTACACGATCGAGGCGTGGCAGGAGAAGTACGGGACGCAGACGGCCAGCGTGACCGTGGCCGGGAGCGAGACGAAGACCCAGGATTTCACCGTCGCGGGCAAGTGAACAACTGAGGAGCTCTCCATGCATTGGTGGCTGCCGCTCAAAGGCTCGACCTTCGCCGGCGACATCGACGGCCTGTTTCTCGCGATCCTGATCATCACCGGGATCGCGTTCGTGGTGGTCGAGGCGGGACTGATCTGGTTCGTGATCAAGTATCGGCAGCGCCCCGGGCGCAAGGCGTTCTACACGCACGGCAACACCCGCGCGGAAGTGATCTGGACGACGATTCCGGCGGTGACGATGGTGGCGCTCGGGCTGATCAGCAATCACTACTGGGTCCGGATCAAGGGGCGCAACAGCGTGCCCGCCAACGCCTACCCGATCGCGATTCACGCGAAGCAGTTCGAATGGCAGGTGACCTATCCCGGCGCCGACGGGCAGCTCGGCACGCCGGACGACTTCACGGTCCGGAATCAGCTGCACGTCCCGGTGGGGCGGCCGGTCGTGGTCCACCTGTCGTCGGAGGACGTGATCCACTCGTTCTTCGTGCCGGTGTTCCGCGTGAAGCAGGACGCCGTGCCGGGGATGGACATCAAGGCGTGGTTCCAGGCGACCGTGCCGGGTCAGTACGAGCTGGGCTGTGCCGAGCTGTGCGGCATGGGCCACTACCGCATGCGCGCCCAGGTGTTCGTGCATACGCCCGAGGAATACGACGCGTGGATGAAACAGGCGGCTCAGGAGGCAAAGCAATGACCAGCGTTGCCGCGACGACGCGCGTCCCCCACGCGCATCACGACGACCGGAGCTTCCTCCGGAAGTACATCTTCTCGACCGACCACAAGATCATCGGGATCCAGTTCCTGTTCGTGAGCCTGTTCTTCCTGCTGCTGGGCGGCGTGCTCGCGATGCAGATGCGCTGGCAGCTGGGCTTCCCCGGGAAGCCGATGCCGGGGGGCGGCCTGCTCCCGGAGTCGATGGCGGCCGGCGGGGTGATCCTGCCCGAATACTACGTGCAGCTCGTGTCGATGCACGGCACGTTCATGGTGTTCTTCGCGATCATGCCGCTGCTCGTAGGGGTGTACGCCAACTTCCTGATCCCGCTGAAGATCGGGACGCACGACATGGCGTTCCCGCGCATCAACATGGCGTCCTTCTGGGCGGCCCTGGTGGCGGGCCTCCTCATGTTCGCGAGCCTGTTCGTTCCGGAGGGCGGGATCCGGTCCGGCTGGACCAACTACGCGCCCCTGTCGGCCCGGCCCGATCTGTCCGGCGTCACGATGGGAGAGCTCCTGTGGTGCGTGTCGATCGTGGTGCTGGGATTGTCGTCGGTGATGGGGTCGGTGAACTACATCACCACGATCATCAACCACCGCGCGCCCGGCATGACGTGGTTCCGCATGCCGCTGTCGGTGTGGGCGTTGTTTATTACGGCGATCCTGGCGGTGCTGGCGCTGCCGGTGCTGCAGGGCGCCGCGATCCTGTTGCTGTTCGATCAGACCATCGGCACCCACTTCTTCGATCCCGCGGCGGGCGGTCAGGCCCTGTTGTGGCAGCACCTGTTCTGGTTCTTCGGGCATCCCGAGGTCTACATCCTGATCCTGCCGGCGATGGGCATGGTGTCCGACATCGTCGCCAACGGGTCGCGCAAGCCGATCTTCGGCTACCACTCGATGGTGTTCGCGATCATCGCGATCGCGTTCCTGGGGTGGCTGGTGTGGGGCCACCACATGTTCATGAGCGGGATGAACCCCACGCTGGGCTCGTCGTTCATGGTGTCTACGCTCGTGATCGCCGTGCCGTCGGCGGTCAAGGTGTTCAACTGGATGGGGACGATGTGGCGCGGCAATCTGCGGTTCCACGTGCCGATGCTCAACGCCACGGCCTTCGTGGCGATGTTCGTGATCGGCGGGCTGTCGGGGATCTACATGGCCGCCACGCCGGTGGACATGTTCATCCACGACACCTACTTCATCGTCGCACACTTGCACTACGTGCTGTTCGGCGGCAGCCTGTTCGCCCTGTTCGCCGCGATCCCGTACTGGTTCCCGAAGATGTTCGGCCGGATGATGAGCGAGCGGTGGGGCAAGGTGCACTTCTGGCTCACCTTCGTGTTCTACAACCTCACCTTCTTCCCGATGCACATCCTCGGGAACGCCGGGCACATGCGGCGGATCTACGATCCGACGCAGTACGACTTCCTCAAGCCGTACCAGCCGATGAACGAGTTCATCTCGATTGCCGCATTCCTGCTGTTCGCGACGCAGCTCATCTTCTTCGTGAATTTCTGGTACAGCCTGTTCAAAGGGGAAAAGGCGCCGCAGAACCCGTGGGAGGATAACGGGCTCGAGTGGTCGCTGCCGTCGCCCGCCCCGCACGGCAACTGGGAGCGGGTGCCGACCGTGTACCGCGGGCCGTACGAGTTCAGCTCGCCCGAGGTCTCGGACCGCGATTACCTGCCGCAGCATGAGAAGCGGCCCACCGACCGCGAGCCGGCCTCGACCACGGCCCCGAGTCACTAGGAGAAAGAGGCGATGACCCACGCGACGGCGACCGTCGACCTGATGCGTCCCCCGTTCCCGGCGGAGCCGGGATCGGGGGTCTACTCGAACAAGCTCGGTATGTGGGTGTTCCTGGCGAGCGACGTGATGTTCTTCACGGCGCTGATCGGCACCTACATCATTCTCCGATTCGGAGTGAGCCAGCCGTGGGCGCACCCCAACGCCGTGCTCAACGTGCCGCTCACCGCCTTCAACACGTTCCTGCTGATCTGCTCCTCGGTGTCGATGGTGAAGGCGTTCGCCGCGATCTCCCAGGGCGACCAGCGGGGGCTCAAGCTGTGGCTGTTGATCACGATCCTCGCCGGCGCGTCGTTCGTGAGTGTGCAGGTCGTCGAGTACATCAAGCTGGTGGGACATGGTTTCACGCCGGCCGGCTTTCGGGAGGGGTCGACGCTGGCCGAGCACGCGGTCAGCGATCCGGTCAAGTACGGCGCCGCGACGGCGGGCTTGTACGGCTCGACGTTCTTCACGATGACGGGCTTCCACGGCTTCCACGTGACCTGCGGCGTCATCTCGATGACCTACCTGTACTTCACGAAGGTGCTGCCGGGGAAGTACTCACGGCAGGACTACCGGGGCATCGAAACGATCGGGTTGTACTGGCACTTCGTCGATCTGGTGTGGATCATCCTGTTCACGATCGTCTACCTGATCTGAGGGCGCCCATGGAGACGACCCAGCACAAGCTGCCGAACTACATGCTGATCTGGCTGTACCTGTTCGTTCTGACGGCGGCCGAGGTCCTGTTCGCCTTCGAGATGCCCATTTCACAGCTGGCGAAGATCGTGTGCCTGCTCGTGCTGGCGGTCGTGAAGGCGCTGCTCGTCGCCTTGTTCTTCATGCACCTGAAGTTCGAGCGGTGGCGGTTGCGCGTCGTGTTCATGATCCCGCTGCCGCTGGCCGCGATCCTGGTGCTGGCGGTCATCACGGAGAAGCTCTGGTAGCGTTCCTCGAGCTCACCAAGCCGCGCATCACGCAGCTCGTGATGCTCACCGCCGCCGCGGGGTTCTACCTCGGCGCCGCGGGGCGCGTGGACGTGCGCGTGCTGATCGAGACGCTGTTGGGCGTCGCGCTGGTCGCGGCCGGGACCAACGCCTTCAATCAGCTGCGCGAGCGGGACGTCGACGCGCGCATGCAGCGCACGCGCGGCCGTCCCCTGCCGTCCGGGCGGGTCACCCCACGGGCCGCCGCAGCCTTCGCGGCGGTCATCTCGATCGTGGGTGTGGCGTACCTGGGCCTCGCGGTCAACCTGCTGACCGCGGGCCTCGCGGCCCTGACGCTCGCCAGCTACGTCCTGCTGTACACGCCGCTCAAGCGCAAGACGTCGCTCAATACGCTGATCGGCGCCGTGCCTGGCGCGCTGCCGATCGTGGGCGGGTGGACCGCCGCCGGGGGCGAGCTCGGGCCCGCGGTGGCGGCGCTGTTCTGGATGGTGTTTCTGTGGCAGCTGCCGCATTTCCTGGCGCTCGCCTGGATCTACCGGGACGACTACCGCCGCGGCGGGCTGGCCATGCTCTCGGTCGACGACCCGGATGGGCGCCACACCGGCCGGATGGTGTTGCTCTATGCCACGGCGTTGCTGCCGGTGAGCCTCCTGCCGACTCTGTTGGGCGTGACGGGCGCGCTGTACTTCTTCGGGGCGCTGGCGCTGGGGCTCGCGTATACGGGGGCGTCGGTGGCGATGACCCGCGCCGTCACGACCGCGCGTGCCTGGCGACTGTTTCTCGTCTCGATCATCTATCTGCCGGCACTGCTCACGTTGATGGTGCTCGACAAGACCGTGGCGTAGCGGCCCGTCCATGATCCCCTTCCATCGCCTGCTGATCTCCACCGCGATCGTCTTCTGCGCGGGATTCGCGACGTGGGCGGGAGTCGACTACTGGCAGTCGCGCGGCGCGGTCACGCTCGCGCTCGCCGCCGTCTTCCTCGCGTTCGCGGTCGGGTTGTCGTATTACCTGCGACACCTGAACCGCTTTCTCGGTCGATGATCCTGGCTGCCCTGCTCCTCGTCCACGGCGACGATCCCGGGATGGAGCTGCTCTACTTCTGGGCTGCGGTGCTGCTCGCCCTCACCCCGGTGCTGATCTTCGGGGCGATCGGGGCGCTGGTGCTGAAGAAGATTTGGAAGGAGCGGCGCGAAGGGGCGGAGCGCGGGGCGGGAACCGGAGTTTAGATTCCGCCCCATGACGTCCAAGCCCCCCGAGCGCCGCCAGGTCGTCCGCTTCGCCTTCTACAAGCTCGACACCGCGTGGCGCCGGCTCTCCGCCGAGCGCCAGGCGAGCTCGAAGATCGAGTTCGGCGAGACGATCGAGAGCTTCAACGGGCATCTGCTGCTGCGGCCTTACGGGTTGGTCGGCATCCGGGGAGACTGCGACTTCCTGCTGTGGCAGGTGGCGGAGGACCTCGATTCCTTGGTGGCGCTCCAGACGGCGCTCAACCGCACCGATTTGGGCGCCTACCTCACGCTCCCGTACAGCTACCTGGCGATGACGCGGCGCTCGATCTACGAGTTCCCCGAGGACCCGGGCCGACCGTCCCGCCTGCGAATCCGACCGAGCGACGCCCGCTACCTGTTCGTCTACCCGTTCACCAAGACGAGGGCCTGGTACGCGCTCTCCAAGCCCGAGCGTCAGACGATGATGGACGAGCACGTGCGGGTCGGCCGCAAGTACCCGTCCATCCGCTTGAACACGACGTACTCCTACGGTCTCGACGACCAGGAGTTCATCGTCGCATTCGAAGGGGACAACCCCGGGGATTTCCTCGATCTGGTGATGGAGCTGCGCGAGAGCCAGGCGTCGGGCTACACGCTGCGCGACACGCCCACCTTCACCTGCGTGCAGATGTCGCTGTGGGACATGCTGGACACGCTGGGCGGCGCGGGCTCGGCGGAGGCGCCCTCCCGGCGTCCGGTGCGTGCCGACGGCTACACGCCCGTGGCCACGCTGGCGGAGCTCCCGGAAGGCGCCAGCCGGCGCGTGTACGCGGCGGGGGAGGCGGTCGCGCTGTTCAACGTGAGCGGGACGGTGCACGCGATCGCCAACCGCTGCACGCACGCCCGCGCCAGCCTGTCCGAAGGCACGCTCGACCCCGCCCGTTGCGCGGTGACCTGCCCGTGGCACGAGGGCGTCTTCTCGCTCGAGACCGGACAGGTGCTCGCCGGCCCGCCCGCGCTGCCAATCGGGATCTACCGCGTGAAGCTCGAGGGAGACACGATCCTCGTCGCACCGGCCGAGGCGCGCGAGCCCACGGTTGTCCCCCGCCCCTAACGACTGTCGCTTCCTGAAGGCGTGTCGCGCGCAGCCCAGCGACGTCACGCCGGTGTGGTTCATGCGGCAGGCGGGGCGCTACCTGCCGGAGTACCGCGCGCTGCGGCAGAAACACTCGCTGCTCGAGCTGTGCCACCACCCCGAGCTCGCCGCGCAGGTGACCCTCCAGCCCGTCGAGCGGCTGGGCGTGGACGCCGCGATTCTCTTCGCCGATATCCTGCTGCCGTTCGAGCCCCTCGGCCTCGGCTTGAGCTTCGCGGCGGGCGAGGGACCGCACATTAGCCGGCCGATTCATGAAGCGAGCCAGGTCCTCGAGCTGCCGCGCGTCGATCCGGCCACCGATCTCGCATACGTGATGGACGCGGCGCGGCTCGCCGCCCGGGCGCTGCCCCCGCACGTCCCGCTCATCGGCTTCGCGGGCGCCCCGTTCACGCTCGCGAGCTACGCCATCGAGGGCGGCGCGACGCGCAGCTTCACACTGACCAAGCGCTTCATGTACACCGAGCCCCGAGCCTGGCACGAGCTGATGATGCGGTTCGCGGAGCTGGTCGGCGCCTACCTCGCCGCCCAGGCGCGCGCCGGCGCGCGGGCACTGCAGCTGTTCGACAGCTGGGTCGGCTGCCTGGCGCCGGCGGACTACGCGACGTACGTGTTTCCCCACAGCCAGCGGGCGCTCGAGCTGGCCCGCGCGTCCGGCGTCCCCGTGATCCATTTCGGGACCGACACTGCCGTGCTGCTCCCCGACTTCGCCCGCGCCGGCGGCGACGTCATCGGCGTGGACTGGCGCATTCCCCTCGACATCGCGTGGGAGCGCATCGGCCCCGACCGGGCGATTCAAGGGAACCTCGATCCCGCGGCGCTGCTCGCGCCGCTCCCCGAGCTCGAGCAGCGGGTGCGCGACGTGCTCGACCGGGCCGCGGGCCGTGCCGGTCACATCTTCAACCTCGGGCACGGCGTGCTGCCGGAGACCGCGGTCGAGGCGTTGCAGCGCGTCGTGGACTTGGTGCATGGCGGCTGACGGCGTCGCCGTGCTGGTGATGGCGTACGGCGGGCCCGGCAGCCTGGATGACGTGGAGCCGTACCTGCTGGACGTGCGGGGCGGCCGGCCGACGGCTGCGGAGCTCGTGGAGGAGATCACCCGGCGCTATGCGCGCATCGGCGGCCGCTCGCCCATTCTGGAGCGGACCGAGGCCCAGGCGCTGGCGCTGGGTCGCGTGCTCGGGCCCGCGTGGCCCGTCTACGTCGGGATGCGCCACTGGCATCCGTTCATCGGGGAGACGGTGGAGCGCATGGTCGCCCGTGGCGAGCGGCGTGTGGTGGCGATCGTGCTCGCGCCTCACTATTCGACTCTGTCGGTCGGCGCGTACGAGAAAAAGCTGCTCGATGCGGCGCGCGGCCGCCTCGACCTGGCCCTGGTGCGGAGCTGGGGGGACCACCCCAAGTTCCTCGAGGCCGTCGCCGAGCGCGTCAGGCGGGCGCTGCAGCGCTTCCCCGTGCCGGGCGCCGTGCAGGTGCTGTTCACCGCGCACAGCCTCCCCGAGCGCATCCTCGCCGCAGGGGATCCGTACGCCGACGAGCTGCAGGCGAGCGCGGCGGCCGTGGCACGCCTCGCGGGGGTCGGCGAATGGCGCTTCGCGTATCAGAGCGCGGGTGCCACCCCCGAACCGTGGCTCGGGCCCGAGGCCGGCGCCGTCATGACCGAGCTCGCCGCCACGCGGAAAAACTTCCTCATCGTCCCAATCGGATTCGTGAGCGATCACGTCGAGGTGTTGTACGATGTGGACGTCGCGTACCGCGGGCTCGCGGAGCGGCTGGGCGTCCGCCTCGAGCGCACCGACTCGTTGAACGACGATCCGCTGCTCGTGGCCGCGCTCGCGGACCTGGCGCGAAGCACCGCGACGGAGCGGGGCTGGGTATGACGTGCGTCGTCGTCGGGGCCGGCCTCACCGGCCTGTCGGCCGCGTGGGAGCTGACCGGGGCGGGGACGGAGGTCGTCGTGCTCGAGAGCGAGCGGCGCGCGGGTGGCGTCGTTCTGACCGAGCGACGCGACGGGTTCCTCGTCGAGGGCGGACCCGACGGATTCCTCGCGGCCGACGGCGACATTGAGGCTCTCGCCCGCGAGCTCGGGCTCGGCGACCGGCTGGTGGACCAGGTGGCCCGGGGCGCGACGCTCTGGACCGGTCACCGGCTCGAGCCGCTCGCCGAAGGGCGCGCCGCCGAGCTGCTCGGCATCCAGGGCGTGTCCGAGCGGGAGATCGACCGCGGATTCCGCAGCTTCGCAGGCGGCATGGCGGAGATCACCGAGGCGCTGGCCACGCAACTCGGTCCGATCCTCCGGACCACGCAGGGCGTGACCGGGATCGCGCCCACGGCGCGCGGCTGGCGGCTCGCCGTGACGGGGGGGGCCTCAGTCGAGGCGGACGGGGTCGTGCTCGCGCTGCCGACGTGGGGCGCCGCGCGGCTGCTCGCCTCGATGGGGGTTGCCGCAGCCCGCGAGCTGGACGACGTAGTCTATGCGCCGAGCGTCACCGTGTCTCTCGCCTATCGCTGCGATCAGCTGAACGGACGGCTCGAGGGGTCGGGCTTCGTCCGGGCGGCGGAGGCGCACGGAGCGGTGCGCGCCTGCACGTACGCGTGGCTCAAGTACTCGGGCCGCGCGCCGTCGGGTTACGCCTTGCTGCGCGCATTTCTCGAACCGGCGGACGGCGACGCCGCGGCGCTCGCGCACGGCGAGCTGGCGACGTCGCTCGGGGTGTCGGGGAAACCGCTGTGGACCCGGGCCTTCCACTGGCGCCGCGGCCTGCCGCGCTACAAACCCGGCCACGCCGAGCGCGTCGCCCATGTGCGGGAGCAATTGGGTCGCCTCGCGCCGCTCGAGATCGCGGGCGCGGGGTTCGACGGCGCGGGGGTGTCGGCGTGCGTCAGGTCGGGGAGGGAAGCGGCGCGGCGGGTGCTGGGCCGCTAGGACGTTCTAGCTGCCCAGCAATTCGTTCGCCCGTCTCACCACGTTCTCCACCGTGAGCCCCAGCTCCCGATAGATCCGCTGATACGGCGCCGACGCGCCGAACCGCTCGAGCCCGAGCACCACGCCGTGATCGCCCACCCAGCGATACCACGGCTGCGGCGCGGCGGCCTCCACCGCGACCCGGGCGGGCACGGACGGCGGCAGCACGGCTTCGCGATACTCCCGCGGCTGGCTCGCGAAGAACTCCATGCAGGGCATGCTGACCACCCGTGCCGCGATCCCGGCGGCGGCGAGCTGCTGATGGGCGCCGAGCACGAGCTCCACCTCCGAGCCGCTCGCCAGCAGGATCACGGCGGGCTTTCCGCCCGGGGCGTCGGCCAGCACGTACCCACCCAGGCGCAGCCCGTTCGCGGGGGCGTAGCGGGCGCGGTCGATCACTGGGACCTTCTGCCGCGTGAACACGAGCGCGACCGGGCCGCCCGCGTGCCGGATCGCGGCGCGCCAGGCCTCCACCACCTCGGTCGCGTCCGCC
>Ga0209802_1000006_pt1 | contig 127048 bp, 135 predicted proteins | sample GraSoiAngelo_129_FD_185886 | JGI IMG/M metagenome (GOLD analysis project Ga0209802, IMG submission 185886) | Grasslands soil microbial communities from the Angelo Coastal Reserve, California, USA - 14_0927_12_40cm (SPAdes) (version 2) | ecosystem: Environmental > Terrestrial > Soil >...
GGCTTCATCTCCAACCTGGTCAGCTCGAACACGATCGATCCCGTCGCGTCCTCCTACTCGGTGGTGTCGCTGGCGATCGGGTTTGCCGCGGGGTTGTGGGCCCGGCTCAATTGGCGCCGGCGGGTCACCGGGTGGATCGCCCTGTGGCTGACGTGCTTCGCCATCGCGTCGCTGGTCTCCGCCCCCCTCAACCTCCTGTTCGCCGACGGGCGGAGCGGCGTCCCGGCCGGGGATGCGATCTATGCGTGGCTGGCCGCCGCTCACGTGCCGCGAATCTTGGCCGCCTACGCGGGGGAGGCCGCCATCGACCTGCCCGACAAGCTGCTCACCGTGCTGGCGGCGTTGCTCATCGCCCAGGGCCTGCCGCGACCGCGAGCGGAGGCCCGCGCCGTCGACCTCGATCTACGGGAGGCGTTCACCTTTATCTTCAGGACCCCGACCTGGCGCCGCAAGGTGATGGCAGCTGCCCTCTGTCTGGTCTTCTCCTGGCTGGTGATCCCCTTCCTCTGGTTCACCGGCTACCAGCTGGCGCTGGCCCGCCGGATCCGAGACGGAAGCCACGAGCTCCCACCCTGGGATCATCTTGGGCACAAGCTGAAGGACGGCTTCGGGATCCTCGCGGTGTTGCTTCTCTGGAACATCCCGGGCATCGTCCTGACCATCCCAGCCGGGCTCGTGGGAGACAGCGGCGCATCCAACGGCGTGCTGACCGCCCTCACCGCGCTCGGCAGCCTGTGGGGCCTGCTGGTCCTGGTAGCCGAACCGCCCATCTTCAGTCAGTACCTGCGGGGCGGGTTCAGGGCGGCCTTCAACCTACCCGCCATCGTCCGCCGGGTTCGCGTCAACCTCGGGCTGGCGCTCATCGTCGGGGCCCTGCTCATCGCGCTGTCGTTTGCCTGGGTGGTCGGTTTCCTGGCCCTGGGGATCGGCGCCCTGGCCACCCTGACCTATGCCAGCTGGGTGGGCGCTTACCTGGTGGGCACCTACGCCGCTACCACCGACACCGCGGCGGGTGGTGCGCCTCAGACTGAGGCCGTTACCCTGCCTGCCGCAATTCCTCGAACCCAGGAGAGCTGATCAGGACATCGGCGGTCGCGATGTTGGTGGCCAGCGGCACGGCGCACGTTGCAGATGCGCAGCAGCGTCTGGATGTCCGGGTCGTGCGGGTGTTTGTCCAGCGGATCGACGATGAAGAGGACGGCGTCGACCTCCCCTTGCACGATCCGGCTGGCCATCTGCACATCGCCCCCCAGCGGGCCAGGGCTGAGGCGCTCGACCGCAACGCCGACTTTGTTGGACAGCAGATCGCCGGTGGCGCCGGTGGCGATCAGATCGTCGAACGCGCCGGCATCCAGCCCATCCGGGACTAAAAGGGCCGGGCACGCGCTGCCCGGCCCCGTTGACGATCGCCTTTACGGCGTGCTGGTCGACTTCGCGTGCGCGTTGCGCTCCGTCTGGCCATGCTTGCTGGCGAAATCGCTGACGCACTCGCCAATGCCGTGCTGGCCGGTCTGGAGGTTGTCCTTGCACTGCTCAACCGCCGCCTTCACTTGCTGGCCCCAGACCTGCGGGTTGGGGCTGCCGGTCACCGCCGTCGCCGTCACCGCACCCGCGGCCGCAACCGCCGCGACCGCGGCAATCGCCTTCGCCGCCGCCGCCGCCGGCAGAATCCGCAACATTCCGTACCTCCTGCTCGGCATTGCGACCTGGTACCACGCCTGGGCCGGACGTGGGCTGCGCGGGGCCACGGCATTCAACTGCCGCTGCAGTTCCCGCTCGAGCCACGCGTCAAAGTGCTCAGTCATGTCCAGTCCGCATATGCCTACGCACTATGAATAACGCCGGACCCCTGGGAAGTACCCATTTCCGGATTCCAGTCTGGGCCGAGTTCCACCTGCAGCTTTTCTCTGGCTGCCGCCAGCCGGGACGCGACAGTCCGTTCTGGGACGCCCAGCGCGGCCCCGATCTCCCGATTGCTGTAGCCGTGATAGTGGCGGAGCACGATGGCGGCGGCCTGCCGCGGCGGCAGCCGGCGGAGCGCATCCAGCAGATCGGAGCGTTCCACCATTGCGGCCGGATCGCGCTCCAGCTCTGGCCGCCCCAGCCGGCGTAACACTTCTCCCACGTCCCGCAGCCGTTGATAGCGACGGTGGGAGGCCGCCACGTTGAGGGCGATCCGGTGCAACCAGGCCTCGGCTGGGGCATCCGGTCGCCAGCGCGGCCAGGCCTTGAAGGCACGCACGAAGGCTTCCTGGACGCAATCTTCCGCCGCGGCCCCGTCCCGCAGGAGGGCGGTCAGGGTTCGATAAAGGCGCGGGTAGCTGGCCCGGTACAGCCGGTCAAAGTCCTGGGCCGAGCCGGGCCGGTAGCTCGTATCCCCGGCGGGCGATGCTTCCGAATACGAAGCGCCCATGGTGTTCCACTGATGGAAACGGCGCGCTCTGGGGGTTTCCTACGGCCGAGGCGAGGCTCTCGGCCTCGCCTCTCAGACCTCTTCGAAGACGATGTCCTGGGCCCCTTCCCATAACGCCTTGCGCCCCAGCTCGCGCAGCTGGTCGACCCCATCGACGATGGTCGCGAAGTGGTTTCCGGTCAACGGCCCCGCCTTGCTGCCGAAGGCCGCCGCGCCATATGGGATGAGGATCTCCGTCTCGCTGACGCCGCCGGGATACAGGAGCAGCTGCCCAGGGGCGGGATAGCGGGTCGCGTTCTCGAAGCCGACGCCGACGTCCAGGTCGCCGAAGGGGATCCAGGTCGCCTCCCCACTCCAGCGGGCATGGATCAGCTTGGTCCGCAGCGGAAGCAGCTTGCGAAACGCGGCGACACTCTTCGGTGCCGCATCGGTCTCTAAACGCGCCGAAAACCGATAGGGACCCGCGGAAATCTTGAGCATCACCGTCTCAAGGTTAGCCCGATCACGCCATGGGCGGGCCTCGGGTCGCTGTACACGCGCGTCCGGGGGTCGCCGTCAGACACTTTGACGGTGTCCCAGAGCCGGTTCTGGGCCTCGAAGCTGACCTCAGCGAGCTCCGGAAGCTGGGCCAGCAGCCGTTGCCCCATCTCGTAGACCAGGTGCTGGATCGACATGCTAACGAAATCGTCGAAGGTCTTCTGCACCACGTCGCGGACCTTGCCCGATTCCACCAGTGTGGATCCATCGACGGCCCGGCCGGCGTCCGGGTATCGCCAGAAGACATCGAGCCAGATGTAGAGCGGCCGGTCCACCACTTCGGGCAGCGTGGTGAACTCGTCCCGGGCGAAGCTGCGGAAAGCGCTGCCGGTGAGTTTGATCAGCTTCAGGTTTCGCCGGCCGCAGCGCAGGCCGTGCACCCCCTGCCGGTCGAGGTCCAGCTCCACGGTCTCGTAGTCACCGTCCAGCGGACTCAGAAGCCTGTCGCTGTGCGCCTGGAAGGGCAGCTCGTGCACCGTGATGCGCAGTGACTGCATCTGGGGGTAATGCTCCAGGAACTTCCGGCCCAGGAAGGCGGCCAAGCCCTCGTAGCGATCGCCGTCGTACTCCAGCGCCATGGCGTGGACAAAGTTCTTCATGGTGTCGGTCGCCACCACCTCGCGGTTGTCGCCCTCGGTGTAAGCCGGCATGAAGTTGTCCCCGAACACATCTACCGAAACCCGGCCGGCAAATAAGACCCGGCTCGGGTGGGTGCGGTAAAACGCGATCTCGTGCTTTCCGTAGCGAATCTCGGACGTGGCCCGTAAGCGATCCGCCGCGATGTTGACGATCGCGCTCAGCCCTTCGGCCATCTCCTCCTCCCGACTCCGCTGCAGTCGGTCCTGCAACACCTTCACAATCTCGGACTTCGGCCGACGGTTGACGTAGACGACGAACCGGAAGCCGAACTTTCGCTCGTATTCGGCGTTCAGACGATCGAGCTCGGGCAGCACGTCAGCGCCCTGTTCCTGCAGCGATCGAGCCGACATCTGGTCGGGCCGCTCCCCGATTCGCGGGTGGGCGTTCAGGGTGGCGACCTTCTCGGCCTCGGTCAATATCGGCAGGGCTGCCCACATCCGGGCGATCATCTCCTCCGCCGACCGGGGCGCCCCGCCCGCGGTCACCTTTTGGGCCAGCGGCGTGGCACCCTCCAGCGCTTGCTCGACCGTCGTCATCAGGTCCCTCGATAGCTGCTGAGCCCGAAGGGCGAGATCAGAAGCGGCACGTGATAGTGGCGCGCCTCGGCTAGCTCCAGCTCGAACACCACCTTCTTAAAGAGATGCGGACGAGAACCGAAATAGCCATCGACCTCGAACACCAGCTGATACGTCCCCGGCCCAATGCCGCCACCGCTCAGGTCGGCGATCCGCCCCTCGGCGTTGGTGATCTGCGCGGCCAGCGTCCCTAGCGTCACCCGCACGCCGGCGGCCGGGTTCCCCGAGGCCACGTCGAGCACATGCGTCGAGACAGTCGCGCGCGTCATCTTATCCCGACCAGCTCATCGGGCTTGACCGGCGCCCGCGGTAACTCGCGGCCGGTGGCGGCCCGCAGGGCGGCCACGATGGCGGCCGGCACCACCACGGTGGACGGCTCCCCCACCCCCTTGGCGCCATAGGGCAGTCCCGGCTCCGGCTCCTCGACTAGATCGGACACCACCGGGGGCATGTCCAGGATGGTGGGCAGCAGATAGTCCGTGAAGGACGCGTTGCGGATTTTTCCGTCCTTCAGCTCGATCTCTTCCATCAGCGCCAGCCCAAGCCCCTGGGCGCTGCCGCCCTCGATCTGGCCGCGGACACTCTGGGGATTCAGGGCGCGCCCCACATCCTGGGAGACGGCCAGCTGCACCACCCGCACCAGCCCCAGCTCGGTATCGACCTCGACCACCGCCCGCGCCGCGCCGAAGGCGAAGGACACGTGGGGATCGCCCTGCCCGTCGGCGTCAAGTTTGCCGGTCCGCCGGTGCCGGAATACGCGGGTGGCTTCGATTGGCGGTCGCAGGTACTCATCGAGCGGGTCGGGGATGATCGAGGTCCCGGCGCGACGCAGGACCTCGTCCCGGACCGCCTGGCACGCGAGCTGCACCGCACCGCCAGTCATCATGGTCTGCCGCGACGCCGAGCTCGACCCCGCCGACCCGATGGCGGTGTCCGGCTGGCGCACCAGCACCCGCTGCACCCCAAGCTCCGTCCGCACCACCTGGGTGACGATGGTATCCAGTCCCTGGCCAACATCGACGGCGGCGGTCTTGACCTCGGCGAGCGGGCCCTCTTGATCGACCGACAAGCGGACCCAGGCCTCCGAGGAATCGTCGAATCCCTCGCTGTAGGCCAGGTTCTTGTAACCCGCGGCAAAGCCGACGCCGCGCGTAAGCGCCTCGCCATGCCCGACATTTCCGGCGCCGCCCGGAATCAGCATCCGGTCGCGATCAAGGGGAGACTCCGCGGGCGGCATGGGCAGGGCCGCACAGCGCGAGAGCAGGTCCCGAACGGGGGCGGCGCCGGTGACTCGCTGTCCGGTGGGCAGTACGTCGCCGGTCTTGAGGGCATTTTTCAGTCGCACCTCGATCGGATGCAGGTTGACAGCCCGGGCCAGTTTGTCCATCTGCGCCTCATAGGCGAAGCAGGCCTGCACGGCGCCGAACCCGCGCATGGCGCCGCAGGGCGGGTTGTTGGTGAAGACCGCCGTCCCTTCCAGCCGGGCGTTGGGCACCGCATAGGGGCCGGCGGCGAAGGTGGTGGCGTTGCCGATGACGGCCGGCGAGGTGGACGTGTAGGCGCCGCCGTCGACCAGCAGTTTCGCTTGGACATTGATCAGCTTGCCATCCCGGGTCGCGCCGTGCCGCATCCAGATGCGCGATGGGTGCCTGTGTACGTGGCCATAGAACGATTCCTGGCGGCCGTAGGCAATCTTCACCGGCCGCTGCGTCCGCAGCGCCAGCATGCAGGCATGGATCTGCATACTCACGTCCTCGCGCGCCCCGAAGGCGCCCCCCACCCCGGACAGGTTCAGCCGCACCTTTTCCGGTGGCAGGTTGAGGCAAGGTGCGATCTGCTCCAGGTCCGCGTGCAACCACTGGGTTGCGATGTAGAGGTCAACGCCCCCGTCTTCGGCCGGAACGGCCAGGCCGGCTTCCGGCCCCAGCGGTGCCTGGTCCTGCATGCCCGTTTCGTAGGTCCCTTCGACCCACACCTCGGCCTCGGCCTCCGGGTCGCCGTGGATGACACGCAGCTGGCGCACCACGTTGCCCTGCGGATGGAGCTTGGGCGCATCGGCCTGCAGCGCCGCCTCCATCTCGGTCACCGGCGAGAGTACCTCGTAGTCGACCACGATCTTGGTGGCGGCTTGCTTCGCCTGCTCGGGCTGCTCGGCCGCCACCAACGCCACCGGCTCGCCGGCGAAGCGCACCACATCCCACGCCAGCACCGGCTGGTCCTGCGCGTCGAGCCCATAGGTCTTCTTGCCGGGCACGTCGCCCGCCAGCAGAACGGCGCGCACGCCGGGGCTTTCCAGCGCCGCTCGGATGTCGATGGCCTTGATCCGGGCATGGGGGTGTGGGCTACGCACGGTCTCGCCCCAGAGCATCCCGTCCCGGCGCAGGTCGCTGGCGTACTCGAACTCGCCTTTGACCTTGGGCACGCCGTCGACCCGGCGCACCGACTGGCCGATGCCGCCCCGGACTCCGGTCTTGGTCTTCACGCCGCCACCATGGCGCCCTTCTGGGCCAGCCTTCCGTCTTTCACCACGAACTTCCCGTCCACCAGTAGATGCCGCACCGGACCGGGCGCACAGAACACCAGGGATGCCACGGGGTCTGTCTCCGCGCCGGCAAAAGCCATCCCCTCCACGCTGAACAGGGCGATATCCGCCCGCTTGCCCACCTCGATGGAGCCGATGTCGTCGCGCCCCAGACAGGCGGCTCCGCCGCGGGTGGCCACCCGCAGTGCCTCCCGAGCGGTCAGGGCCGCCGGCCCCAACCGGGCGCGCGTCATCAGCAGGGCCTGTCGCACCTCGGCCAGCAGGTGGCCGCTGTCATTGGATGCCGAGCCGTCGACGGCCAGGCCGACCCGCACGCCGGCGTCGAGCAACTCGCGGGCCGGGGCAATTCCCGAGCCCAGCCGCGCATTCGAGGTCGGGCACCAGGCGGCCGATGTGTTGGTCGAGGCCAGCCGGGCGATGTCGCCGGCATCCACGTGGACGCAGTGAGCCAGCCAGACGTCGGGGCCCAGGAAGTCGAGGTCGGCCAGCAGCTCCACCGGCCGGCGATCGAACTTCTGCCGGCAGTAGGCCTCCTCATCGCGGGTCTCGGCGATGTGGGTATGGAGGCGCACGCCGTGCTCGCGGGCCAGCGCCGCCGACTCGCGCATCAGGCGGCCGCTGACCGAGAACGGCGAGCACGGCCCGACCGCAATCCGGAGCATCGCCCCCGGCTGCGGGTCGTGATAGCGGCGGATCTGGCGCTCGGTGTCGGCCAGGACCTCATCGAGGTCCTCCACAATCGTGTCCGGCGGGAGGCCGCCGTGGGATTCCCCGAGGTCCATGGAGCCACGGCAGGGATGGAAGCGCAGCCCAATCTGGCGCGCCGCCTCGATCTCGGCCTCCAGCAATCCACTCACGCCCCGCGGAAAGACATAGTGATGATCCGTGGTAGTGGAGCAGCCTGAAAGCGCCAGCTCGGCCAGGCCCACCTCCGCGGCGCGCCGCTCCCAATCGGCGTCCAGCTCGGCCCAGTCGGGGTACAGCTCGCGCAGCCAGCCGAAGAGCCCCTGTTCCTGGGCACGCACTCGGGTGAGCGCCTGGTACAGGTGGTGATGGGTGTTGACCAGCCCGGGGATGGCCACCAGACCGTTGCCCTCCACCCGCTCGACCGCCTCCGTGGTGGGCGGCTGGCCGCGACCAACCCAGCGAATCACGCCCCCGTCGATCAGGATGGAGCCGCCCTCGATCTCGGTCTGGGCGTTGTCCATCAAGGCCACCCCGGTGCAACCTTCGATCAGGATCATCGGTCCTCCCGCAGCCGAGAGGCCGCCAGCGTGACCGCATCCAGGATCTTGGCGTAGCCCGTGCACCGGCAGATGTTGCCGGACAGCGCCTCCCGAACCTGCACCTCGTTAGGGTTCGGGTCCTGGGCCAACAGGTGGGTGACCGCCACCACGAACCCTGGGGTGCAAAACCCGCACTGCACCGCTCCGGCTTCGACGAAGGCATCCTGGACCGCGCTCATCCGCTGCCCGTCGGCCACACTTTCGACCGTCCGGACCTGGCGATCGTGCGCCTGGGCGGCCAGCACCAGGCAGGCGCACACCAGCTCGCCGTCCAACCAGACCGAGCACGAGCCGCACTCCCCTTGCTCACAGGCGTTCTTAGACCCGGTCAACCCGAAGGCGTCGCGCAGCAGCGTGAGCAGGCTGGCGCCTGGCCAGATGTCGGCCTCGCGCCACTCGCCGTTGACGTTGGTTCTCACAACCACTTGAAGGCCTTCCGTTCCTCCAGGGCCCAGCGCAGGGCGCGGCCGGCCAGCACCGTGCAGCCATGCACCCGGTACCTGGCCGTCCCGCGCACGTCATCGATCGGTTTCGCCGCGCGGCCTACCAGCTCGGCAAACTCCGCCACGACCTCGTCGGTGACCGGCGCGCCAGGGTCGTCCCACGTCAGTCGCTCGGCGATAAATCTTTCCGCTTCGGGCGCCCGCAGAATCGTCGGGCCGACCGAGCCCAGCGCCACCCGCACCTGTCGGGCATCCTGGTCCACCTGGAGGCAGAGCCCGGCCACCGCGATCACCATCGCATTCCGGGTCCCGATCTTGGAGAACGAACCGGGACCGTTGACCACCTGCCAGCGGGTGCCCCTGATCAGCTCGTCGGGCGCCATCGCCGTCTTCTTGGGTCCCTGCAGGAAGGTGTGCCAGGGCAGGCTGCGCGTGCCACGCCGGTTCTGCAACACCACCTCGGCATCGTAGGCGGCCAGCACCGGCAGCGCGTCGCCGGCGGGGGAGGCGGTTCCCAGGTTGCCGCCTACCGTGCCGCGATTGCGAATCTGCGGCGAGCCGACCGACCGGGACGCCTGCACGAGGGGCACGAAGTCGGCCAGTTCGCGGACGATGCGGCTGTACGTCACCCCGGCGCCCAGAAACAGGTGGCTATCCTCCCGGCGCCACTCACGCAGCTCCGGGATCCGGGTCAGATCGATAATCCCGGCCGGACGCAACCGGCCGAAGTTGATCTCCACCATGACGTCCGTGCCGCCGGCCAGGCTGATGGCGTCCGGGTGCGCCGACTTCTGCTGCAGGGCTTCGTCCAGGGTGCGCGGTACGTAGACGTCCATCTCGCTCCGCATTACATTACGGTGCGAGCATGCGAAAGACCATCGCCGACCTGCAGGCCAGCAAGCGGCGGCTGTGCGAAGTGCTGCTGTCGGTCGCCGACCGGCAGGACTGGCGGCCGGCGCCGGATGAATGGTCGTTTCGCGAGATCGCCGCCCACCTGGAAGCGACCCAGCGCGAATGCGTGCTGGTACGCGTCCGGCAAATTGCCTCCGGCAGCCACCCGCGGTTCGAGTACTACCGGAATGACGGCCGCGACTTCGGGTCGGTCGACCTGCAGGACTCGCTGCGCGGCTTCGCCGCCGCCCGGCGGGCGGTGCGCAATGTCGCGGCCGGGCTCAGCCCGGAACAGCAGCACTTCACGGGCCAGCATCAGACCTTTGGGGAACTCACCATTCAGCGGTACCTTGAGATCGACCTGGAACACGACCAGGGCCACCTGCGCGACCTGGAGCGGTACCTGCTGCACCCAGCCAGCTGAGCTTTGTAATATGCTCCCCGTCGGGGATCGTTTTCGTGGTTTCTGAGGAGGGAAGATGAAGCGACCAGGTCTGTTCGCCGTTTCCGTGATGGCGCTCGTGGGGCTATCGGCCTGCGGGAGCACAACCAGCCAGGCGAGCCCGAGCGCGAGCGCCGGTCCGATCAAGGCTGCCTGGATCTACGTGGGGCCCACCACCGACGGCGGCTGGACGACCGCCCACGACAAGGGGCGCAAATACGTCGAGCAGCAGCTGGGGAGCAAGGTGCAGACGACCTTCAAGGAGAACGTGCCCGAGGGGCCGCAGGTCTCGCAGGTTATCGAGGACCTGGTCCGCGACGGCAACAAGATCATCTTCGCCACCTCATTCGGGTTCCAGGACGCCATGGACGCGGCAGCCAAGGCGCACCCCAACGTGTTCTTCGAGCAGGCGACCGGCTACAAGATGGAGCCGAACCTGGCCGAGTACTTCGGCGCCGCCGAGGACGCCGACTACCTGACCGGGATGGCGCTGGGCGCCGCCAGCAAGAAAGGCAAGATTGGCTTCGTCGCCCCCTTCCCCATTCCCGAGGTGATCCGGGAGATCAATGCGGTCGCCCTGGGCGCCCAGGCAACCCACCCGGGTGCCACCGTCCAGGTGGTGTGGACCAACACCTGGTTCGACCCGACCAAAGAGAAGCAGGCGGCCCAGAGCCTGCTGAGCGCCGGCGTGGACGCCATCGGCCAGGGCCAGGACAGCCCGGCCACCGGTGACGCTGCCAAGGCGGTCGGGATCCCGTGGAGCGGCTACGACTCCGACCAGACCCAGTACGCGCCCGACATCTGGCAGACCGCAACCGTCTACAACTGGGGACCGTACTACACGAAGCGCGTCCAGGCCGCCATCGATGGCACCTGGAAGAGCGGCAGCTATTACGGCAACCTGGCCGACGGGTTCGTCGACATCGCCCCGTTTGGGAAGTCCGTGTCGGCAGACGCCCAGGCTGCCATCAACGCCAAGAAGCAGGCGCTCATCTCGGGCAGTTTCTACGAGTTCGCCGGGCCGCTGAAGGACCAGTCGGGCGCCGTCAAGGTGCCGAGCGGGAGCAAGCTCCAGCTCACTGACATCCTCACCATGGACTGGTTCGTGCAGGGGGTCATCGGGAATCCGAAGGGCGCCTGACCCCATCGTCTCGCAACGCTGACTCGGTGACCGCTGGGGCCGCCCCAGCGGTTACCTTGCGCGGGATCGTCAAGCAGTTCCCCGGCGTGGTGGCCAACGACCACATCGATTTCGAGGCGCTGCAGGGCGAGATTCACGCCCTGCTGGGCGAGAACGGCGCCGGCAAGTCCACCCTTTCCAACATCATGACTGGGCTGTACCGGCCGGACCAGGGCGAGATTTATGTCCACGGCGTTCCGGTCGCGTTCCATGCTCCGCGCGACGCGCTGGCGGCCGGCATCGGCATGGTCCACCAGCACTTTCGGCTGGCCGCGTCGTTCACCGTGGCCGAGAACTTCGCGCTCGGCACCCACGAGAGCCGCGGGGTTCGGCTGGAGCTGGGCGGCATCGAGCGCCGGGTCTCCGAGCTTGCCCAGCGCTACCGGATGCCGGTCAATCCCCGTGCCCGTATCTGGCAACTGTCGGTCGGCGAGCGGCAACGGGTTGAGATCCTAAAAGCCCTCTACCGGGGCGCGCGCATCCTGATCCTGGACGAACCCACCTCCCTGCTCACCCCCCAGGAGGCGGACAACCTGTTCGCCACCCTCCGCCTGATGTCCGCCGAGGGTCGGACGGTGATCTTCATCAGTCACAAGCTGGAGGAGGTGATGGCGGTCTCCGACCGGGTCACCATCCTGCGGCGCGGCCGGTCCCTGGGCACCGTGTTAACCGCCGCCACCACGCCCCGCGAGCTGGCCCGCCTGATGGTCGGCCGCGACGTCGTCTTCTCGTTGAAGCCCGAAGGGCACACGGTAGGCGAGACCGTGCTCCTCGAGCTGCGCGAGCTGTATGCGGAGAGCGACCTGGGGACGGTGGCCCTGCACGGGGTGAACCTGCAGCTGCACGCGGGCGAGATCCTGGGCATCGCCGGGGTGGCCGGGAACGGCCAGCGCGAGCTGGCGGAGGTCATCACCGGCATGCGCCCGCGGGTGGCCGGGAGCGTGGCGGTGGCCGGCATCCCGCTGCGCGGCGCCGACCCGCGGCAGGCCATCGACCTGGGTCTGGCCCATGTCCCGGAGGACCGGCTGGGCACCGGGGTGGCGCCCAGCCTGACCATCGCCGACAACCTGATCCTCAAGGACTACCGGCGACCACCCATCACCACCGCGGGCCTCATCCGCTACGATCGGGTGCGCGTCCGGGCCGGCGACCTGATCGAGCGCTTCGACATCAAGGCGGTGTCGCCCCAGACGCCCACGCGTCTCCTTTCGGGGGGCAACGTGCAGAAGGTCCTGCTGGCCCGCGAGCTGTCGGGCTCGCCCCGGGTGCTGGTGGCCGCCTCGCCCACCCGCGGCCTCGACGTGGCGGCCACCGAGTCCGTCCGCTCGCTCCTGCTCCAGGCCGCGGCCCGGGGCGTGGGCGTTCTGCTGATCAGCGAGGACCTGGACGAGATCCTGACCCTGGCCGACCGGATCGCGGTCCTCTACGAGGGTCGGGTGATGGGCGTGGTCGACCGCGCCCAGGCGGACGTCGAGGAGCTGGGGCTGATGATGGCCGGCTCGGCGCGGTGAGGATCGAGCGGCGGCTGACCACGCCCCGGTGGCTGCGGGTGGTGGTGCCGGTCGCCTCGCTGCTGGCTGCCCTGGTGTTGGCCGGTGTCATGGAGCTGGCCACCGGGCACGACCCGATCGCCACCACCAGCCGCCTGATCGATCGCGGCTTCTTCGCCTCCGGCGCGCTGAGCGCCACCCTGGTCACCGCCACGCCGCTGCTGCTCACCGGGCTGGCCGCGGCCGCCGCGTTTCGGATGCTGACCTGGAACATCGGCGCCGAAGGACAGCTGGTGATGGGGGCCGTGGGCGCGTCGGGGGCCGGCATCTTCCTGCACGATCAAGCGCCGGTGCTGATCATCCCGGCCATGATGGCCGCCGGCGGCTTGACAGGCGCCGCCTGGGGGGCCATCCCCGGACTGCTGCGCGCGTACTTCAACACCAACGAGATCATCACCTCGCTAATGCTCAACTACGTGGCCGGGCTGGTGATCAGCTACCTGATCTTCGACAGTCACTCCTACTGGCGGGACCTGTCCACCTTTACGGCGCGGGTCTTCCCACAGGGCAAGTACCTCGGGCCGGCGGCCAGCTGGCCGGCCCTGGGCGCGGGCTCCCTGGTGATCCCCTTCGGCTTCCTGGTGGGGGTGGTGTCCGCCGCCGGCCTCTTCGTCCTGTACCGCTACACACGCTTCGGCTACGAGGTGCGCGTGATCGGCGATTCGCGCGCCGCCGGCCGCTACGCCGGCATGCGGATCAACCGCAAGATCGTGGCGGTGATGGCGCTGTCCGGGGCCCTGGCCGGCCTGGGCGGGGCCAGCCAGATCGGCGACTTCCGGCACGTGCTCGACCCCCGCGGCCTGCAGCAAGCTGGCTACGGCTACGCCGGCATCGTGGTGGCCGCCCTGGCGCAGTTGAATCCCTTGGCGGTGATCCTGGTCGCCTTTCTGCTGGGCGGCCTGACCAACGCCGGCTACAGCCTGCAGGGTCCGGACTTCCCGGCGGGGCTGGTGGGCATCCTGCAGGGGCTGATCCTCTTCTGCGCCCTGGCCGGTGAGCTGCTGGTGCGCTATCGGGTTCGCTTCCGCCGGCTGATGGTGGCGCCGGCATGAACCTCAACGCCACGCTGCTGGTGGTGATCGCTGCGTCGGCGATCTTTTATGGCACGCCGCTGCTGTTCGCCTCGGTGGGTGAGTTGCTGGCCGAGCGCTCGGGCGTGCTCAACCTGGGGGTGGAGGGGATGATGCTGGTGGGCGCGGTGAGCGCCTTCTGGACGGGGCAGCACCTTCACGGCCCGGACTGGGTGGTGCTGTCCGCGGCGGTGCTGGTGGCGGCACTGGCGGCCACCGCCACGTCCCTGATCCACGCCGTGCTGGCCGTCAGCCTGCGCGCCAACCAGATCGTCTCCGGGTTGGCGCTGACCATCTTCGCCGGCGCCGCCGGGCTTTCCTCGTACCTGGGCAACATCGGGCACCTGGGTGGGCATGCCAGGCTGCACGAATTCAAGGCGGTGGACCTGTTCGGGCTGGGGCAGACGCCCATCCTGGGACCGCTGGTGTTCCATCAGAACGCGCTGGTATATGCCTCCTGGCTGCTCGTCCCGCTGGCGATGTTCTATCTCTATCGCACCCGGCCCGGCCTGCACGTGCGTGCGGTGGGCGAGTCGCCCGAGACGGCCGACGCCATGGGCGTTAACGTGGCGGCCTACCGGTACGTCCACACCCTCATCGGCGGCGCACTGGCCGGGGTCGGCGGCGCCTACTTCAGCCTGGCCATCTCCCCCAACTGGGTGGACGGCATGACCTCCGGCGCCGGCTGGATCGCCATCGCCCTGGTCATCTTCGCCTTCTGGCGCCCGGAGCTGGCCCTGGTGGGCGCCTATCTCTTCGGCGCCTTTTCCAGCCTGGCCTTCACCCTGCAGGCGCGCCAGGTCCACCTGCCACCCGAGGTCTTCAACTCCCTCCCCTACCTGATGACCATCGTGGTGCTGGTCTTCGTCTCAACGGGCTGGGCCAAACGGCGGCTCGGTGCGCCCGCCTCGTTGGGGGTTCCGTATGTCCGCGAAGAGCGCTGATTAGACTTACTCCATCAAGACCGAAGACGTCCATCCCGAACAGGCGGCTCACGACGCCGTCGATCCGGACCGGTGGCTGGACAACGAAAACCCAGGCAGCCGTCTGCCGGAAGACGCCCGCCATTGGATCCAGGTCTATACCGAGCTCCTGGCGTTCAAGGACAAGGCGCTGGCCACAGCCCACCACAGCCTGGGTGGGATGTCGGAGGAAGAAGCCCGGGTGGAAATGGCCCAGACGGACCTGGCCGTTATGGAAGCGGAGCGCGACCGGCTCCGGCGCCACCTCGACTTCTGGAAGCAGCGCCACCTGGACCTCACCACCCCCGCTACGACGTAAGACTTGACAAGACGCGACGGCTCATCTAGTGTCGTCGCACCTTGGATTCCCGCAGCCGGATTCTGACCGCCGTCCGCCCTGCTTTCGCTAAAGGCGCCCGCCCGTCGGTGCAGGAAGTATCGCGGGCAGCCGGGATCTCCCGAGCCACCTTCTACCGCCACTTCCGCAGCCGGGACGAGCTGATCCATGAGCTGGCCGTCGATCCCGACCCGGCGACTCGAGACCGGGTGCTGGAGACGGCCCTCGACCTGGTCGGGCGCCACGGACTGGCCGCCCTGTCAATGGACGAGCTGGGCGCCACGGCTGGGGTGTCGCGGGCGACGGTATACCGCCTCTTCCCCGGAAAACCGGCTCTGTTTCGGGAGGTGGTGCGGGCCTTCTCACCGCTCGAGGTTGTGGTCGAGACGCTGAGCGGGCTTCAGGCTCGCCCGCCGGAGGAGGTCATGCCCGCCATCGCGATGGCCGCCGCGCGCGGCTTGCGGGGCCGGATGGGCGTGCTGCGGGCCGTGTTCATGGAGGTCTCGGGCCACGGCCCGGACACCGCCGAAGCCATCGAGTATGTCTTCACCCGCGGCCTGAGCGCCGTCATCAGCTACGTCATCGCCCAGATGGCGGCCGGCCGGCTGCGGCAGATGCATCCCGTGCTCGCGCTGCAGTCGTTCATCGGCCCCATCCTCTTCCACCTGATGACCCGGGAGCTGGTTGAGGAACGCCTTGGCCTTGACGTCACGGTCGAGGACGCGGTCAGCCAGCTGGCCACTAGCTGGGTCCGGGGCATGCGCCCATGAGCCAGACGACCCAGAACGCCGTCGAGGTGCACGACGTGGTCAAGAGCTTCGGCCACCTGCGCGCACTGGACGGGATCAGCCTCAGCGTCCGACGCGGCGAGATCTACGGCTTGCTCGGCCCCAACGGCGCGGGCAAGACCACCCTGATCCGCGCCATCGTGGGCCTCGCTCGCCCGGATTCGGGCACGGTCACGGTGCTCGGTCGGCGGATGCCCGAGCTGGCGGTCCTGTCGCGGATCGGCTACATGACCCAGGCGGCCGCCCTCTACCCCGACCTGTCGGTCGAGGAGAACGTCCGCTTCTTCGCCACCATCAACGGCGCCAGGGACGGCGTGGATGATGTGCTCCGGTTCGTGGATCTCTATGATCGCCGCCGGTCGGTGGTCTCGACCCTCAGCGGCGGCATGCGGACCCGGGCTTCGATGGCCTGCGCGCTGGTGCATCAACCCGAGCTGCTCCTGCTCGACGAGCCGACGGTCGGTGTCGATCCCCAGCTGCGGGCTCAGCTCTGGGACCGGTTTCAGCAGATGGCGGCCAGCGGGACGACCATCATCGTCTCCAGCCACGTCATGGACGAGGCCGAGCGCACCCAGCGGCTGGGCCTGATCCTGTTCGGGAAGCTGCTGGCGGAGGGCAGCGCCAACGACCTGCGCCGGCGGGCCGGCGTGGACCGGCTGGAAGACGCCTTCCTCAAGCTCTCGGCGCAGACGCCCCACGCCGTTGGGGACGACGCGTGAGTCCGCGCCGGGTCCGCGCCATCACCGTGCGGATTCTTTCGCAATTCCGGCACGACCGCCGAACGCTGGCCCTGCTGTTCGTCGCCCCTCTGCTGATTCTCACATTGCTCGACCTCTTGCTCCGCGGCGGGAGTTCCCAGCCGGCCGTCGGCGTGGTCAACCTGGATAGCGGACCCCTGGGCAGCAGTATCGCGGCGCGCCTCGAGTCGTCCTCCCTGGTGAGCGCCACCGCGATGGACCGCGCCACGGCCGACAGGCAGCTCCACGATCGCCGCCTGACCGCCTACGTTCTCTTGCCGTCGGACTTTACCGACCGGGCCCTCAACCAGCACGAGCTGCGTCCCGAGATCCACCTCGAGGGCAGCCAGCCGGGCCCCAGCCAGCAAGTGCTGCAGGCCGTCAGCCAGGCGGTGCTGGCCGCCATCGGCGCCCTGCCCGTCCAGGGCGGTCCGCCGCGGTTCAGCCCACAGGTCAGCTATCTCTATGGCGGCCCGAACCTGGATACCCTCGATTACCTGGGGGCCGCCCTGATCGGCCTGGTCGTCTTCTTCCTGGTCTTTGTGATCACCTGCGTGTCCTTCCTGCGCGAGCGGACGCAGGGGACGCTCGAGCGTCTGATGGCGACCCCCCTCCGGCGCGCCGAGATCGTGCTCGGCTACATGATCGGGTTCACCGTGCTGGCGCTGATCCAGTCGGCCGAGGTGCTGATCTTCAGCCTCTACGTGCTGAAGCTGTACAACGCCGGGAGCGTCTGGCTGATCTTCCTGGTGGCCATCCTGATGGCGATTGCGGCGGTCAATCTGGGTATTTTCATCAGCATGTTCGCGCGGACCGAGTTCCAGGCCGTGCAGTTCATCCCGCTGGTGATCGTGCCTCAGTTCCTGCTGAGCGGGATCCTGGTCCCGGTGTCCAGCGAGCCCGGCTGGATGCAGGTGATCTCGAAGGTGCTGCCGCTCACCTATGCGGTGGATGGGCTCCGGAGCGTCATGATCCGGGGCGCCGATCTGTCGTGGGCCGCCGTCCAGCTCGACACCGAAGTCGTCTTCGGCTTCTGCGTCCTGATGGTGGTGCTCGCCTCCCTCACGCTGCGCCGTCGCGTAGCCTGAGGGAGATGCGTAGCGTTGACGTCCGGCCGGCCTCCCGTGCGGACCGCCCCGCGCTGGTCGCCCTGATCCGCGCCTACCTCGATTTTTACAAGGCACCCCAGCCGGACGAGGTGCGCCTCCACGGTTTCCTCGACCAGCTGGAAGCCAACTCGACTCGGGGAGTCCAGCTGGTGGCCGAGCAGGACGGCAGCCTGGTCGGGTTTGCCAGCCTGTTCGCGTCCTTTGACACGCTGGTCGCCGCCGAAATCCTGGTGATGAACGACCTGTTTGTCATGGAAGCCCAGCGCCGGCAGGGCGTCGGCCAGGCCCTCTTCGACGCCAGCCGCCGCTACGCCCGAGACCATGGCTACGTCCGGCTTGACTGGGTTACGGCCACCGACAACCAGGTCGCGCGTCGCTTCTACGACCGGAACGGCGGGCTGGCCGGCCCCTGGATCGCCTACAGCATTCTTCCGTAACCTTTCCAGTGGCAATCCGTATTACCGGCATGAACCCGCACGACGCGAAGGCGATGTTCGAACTGGAGCTGGAGCTGCACGACCTGGCCGCCGGACGGCGGCCGCGGATCACGACCGACGAGGTGATCGAGGTCGCCGCCGTCCTCAGCCTCCACCAGGGAGATCTCTGCAGTCTCCTTCACGCATGGCCGAGCCGCTAGCCGTCCGCCACGTCCTCGCCCTCTTCTCGCGGGACGCCAACGCCGAGGCGCACCTGGCCTTCGCCGACGCGGAAGAATACCTCGCCCTGGTGACCTACCTGGTGTACTGCCCCAAAGGCCGGCGGTAGGGGGCCCCCTCCCTGCGGGAGGGGGAATCAGCTCAGGCCGCGCCGAATTCGTCAGGGGACCGGGCGCGCCCGAACATCCCGGGTCCGGGCGGCACGGTCAGCAGCCGGCCGTCACCCGTTCGGACCAACTGCCATCGCCCCTCGTGGGCCATGGTGTGGTGGCGGTGGCACAAGAGCACCATGTTGTCCAGGTTGGTGTCTCCACCCTTGGCCCAGTGCAACAGGTGGTGGGCCGCCGTCCAGGAGGGCGGTCGATCACAACCGGGCCACTGACACTGCTTATCGCGCACGTCGAGCGCGCGCCGCCGGCTTCCGGAGACAACCCGCTTGGCCCGGCCGACGTCGATCACCACCGATTCCGAGCCCAGCACGACCCGGGTGACGGCGCTATCGCAGGCGAGGCGCTGCACCGTCTCGGCGGAGATCGGCAGCGTGAATTCCATCTCGCCGGCCGGAGACCCGCACAATCCCCGGAGCGTTTCGAGGGAGGTCGTGATCTGCACATGAGGCCGCTGGCCGCCTCGCCGCGGCAGCACGCCCGCGTCCAGCCCATGGCTGGCCAGCTCGATCAGCGCGTCGGCCTGGCGCTGCTCGCGGGTCCGATCGTCCTCGGAGCCGCCCAGCCGGGCCAGGGGCTCGAGGGCGCTGCGCACAGTCGCGCCGGCGGCGGCGTCCAGCCAGCCGTCCAGCCCCAGGGACCCGTCCTCGTAGGTATTCAGGTTGAGCCGGCGAAACCGGGCCGCGTCGGCCTGCTCGGCTGCCACACCCTCCGGATCCGCCGCATGCCGGACGTGCTGGCAGAAGTGCCAGAGGCGGCCGACGCTACTCTCGCGGGCCGCTTCCAGCACGAGGCTCTCGTCAAAGGGTTCATCTGGCTTCGAGGTGGCCACGGCATTGGCCGTGCGGGCGATCAATGACAGGTGCGCGAACCCGATCTCGCCATCCGCGAGCGCCTGCGCGCTCTTCGGCAGGCTGGCCAGCTGCTCTCCCACGTTCACCCGGTCGGCTGCATGGCCCGCTCCCATCAGGCAGTTGTGCCGGATCCAGTCGATTGGGCTAACCGAGCCCTCCTCCTGGTACTCATCGGTCTTGGACCAGTTGCCGGCTACGATCGAGAAAGAGAGCTCCTGCAGATCGGTGATATGCCGCTGCCGAGTCATTGCCTCGCGGCATCGCTCCTGCGGGAGGCTGGGTGCGAGCGCCAGGAGCCGTTTGGCAGTCGCCTCAGCCACATCCAGTTGCCGGAAGTACTCCGTCCCCTCTTCCTCACTCATCACTCGCCAATATACAAACATTTGTTCGTTATGTCAAGCGCGATACCACCAAACTGCGGTCATCGGCGGGAGCCTCTTCCTCCCGGCCCGGGTGAGCCGCTTCATGCCAGCGTCACACTGGCTGCGTAGGCTTTTGCGAAGAGGACACCGAATTGACAGCCGCTCCGATCCTGGTGGTGGACGACGATCCGAAGATCGTGACGCTGGTTCGCACCTATTTGGAGCGGGAGGGATTTCCGGTGGTGACGGCGGGCGATGGCCGGGCAGCGCTGGCAGCCGTCGGAGCGTCGCCGCCGCGGCTGATCGTGCTGGACCTGATGCTGCCCGAGCTCGACGGGCTCGCCCTGATGCGAATCGTGCGCGAGCGCTCCGAGATCCCGATCGTTATCCTCTCGGCGCGGGGATCGGCGGCCGACCGCGTCTACGGCATCCATGAGGGCGCCGACGACTACCTGGTCAAGCCTTTCTCCCCCGCCGAACTGGTGGTCCGGGTCAAGGCCGTCCTGCGGCGGACCGAGCGGGCGCCCGGACGACCGACGGATCGCGGCATCATCCGGCATGGCGACCTGGCGATCGACCTCGACCGACTCGAAGTGCGCCGCGGCGATCAGATCATTCCCCTGACCGCGGCCGAGTTCCGGCTGCTGACGGCACTGGTGCAGACGGGAGGCCGAGTCCTGACCCGCCAGGTCTTGCTCGATGCGCTCTACGGGCCGGTGCAGGGCGACGCGCTGGAGCGGACCATCGATGTGCACGTCGGCCGCCTCCGGGAGAAGCTCGGGGAGGCGGTGGATCACCCTCGCTACATCGCCACGGTGCGGGGAGCCGGATACCGGGCGGTGGACGGCACGAGCTGAGATGACCGGTATGGATCGATCCGCGTGGTGGCGGCCGCGAGGGATCGCCGTTCGGGTGGCAGGGCTGTCCCTGCTGGTTACGGGCGTGGCCGTGGCGGTGATCGCGGTCGGCGTCCTTGGGGTGGCCCAGACGACGTTCACCCGGCTGATGGCGCAGGCCGGTCAGTCGGCCGCCACGGCGCACGACATGTTCGACCACAGCGTGGTGGCGGTCTTCACCGTTGCCGGGCTGATTGCGGCGGTCGTCAGCGGGCTGCTCGCGTCGCTCCTGGCGATCCGGCTGGCCCGGCCGCTGAAGGAGATCGCGGGGGCCGCTCGCCGAGTCGCTCGCGGTGAATACCAGGTCCGGGTGCAAAGGGCCGGCCCGGACGAAATGACGTCCCTGGCGGACTCGTTCAACCAGATGGCCGAAAGCCTCCAGCAGCAGGAGCACATGCGGCGTGAGTTCATCGTCAACGCCGCCCACGAGCTGAACACGCCCCTCACCAACCTGCAGGGTTACCTCGAGGCGCTGCGCGACGGAGTGATCGCCCCCAGCAGCGAACAGTTCCAGTCCCTCCATGAAGAAGTCAATCGGCTGGTGCGCTTGTCGCAGTCGCTCCATTCGCTGGCGCTCGACACCGGCCCAGCCAGTGAGAGCGCTCTGCAGGCGGTCGACCTCGTCCCAGCGGTGCGCGCGGCCCTCGAGCTGGTTCGCCCAGCCTTTGACGGAAAGGCCATCCGGGTGGATCTCCAGCTCCCCGACCGGCTACCGGCGCGCGCGGAACCCGATCGGCTGGCGCAGGTGCTCGCCAACCTGCTCCAGAACGCGTCGCGCTACACCCCTGACGGCGGCGTCGTGACCGTCGCGGCCGAGGCCGGGCGAAGCGATGTCCTGGTGAGTGTGAGCAATACGGGTGACGGGATTCCGCAGCAAGATCTGCCCCACATCTTCGAGCGCTTCTACCGGGTCGAAAAGTCCCGGGATCGCGCCCGCGGCGGCGCCGGCATCGGCCTGGCCATCGTGAAACAGCTGGTCGAGGCCACCGGCGGGCGGGTGGGCGCGGAATCGCAGGCGGGCGTGACCAGGTTCTGGTTCAGCCTTCCGGCGTAACCGGCACCGGAGGGTGTTCGCCACGGCAAGGGATGCACACGGGTCGAGCGCGGTAAGGTAACGGAGGTGGAAGCCCAACCCAGCCGGCTCGCTCAGGCACGGAGCTGGTACCTGCAGGCGGTCGACGCCATCCCACCCGATGGCTGGAGCAAAGCCACGCTCTGCGAGGGCTGGACGGCGGCCAATGTCGTCGCCCACGTGGTCACCGGCGACCAGCTGATCCGCGGACTCGTGTGGGACGCCACCGGGAAGAATCGCGGCGGTCAGGATCTGCCGGTCGATTTCGCGGATCGCCAGCGGCGATTCCAGGCGGTGTCGACCTGGGAGCCGGCGAAGCTCAAGGAGACCGCCCGGAGCGAGTCCGAGCAGACGGTCGCGGCCATCGCCGAAGCGCTCCAGCACGCCCCCGAGGCGATCGTCACGATGCCAATCGGCCCGGCGCCGATGCCCGTCCTGCGCAGCATGCGGCTGAACGAGTACATCATTCACGGGCATGACCTGGGGCCCGCGATCGGGCGGTCGATCGCGACCCCCGACTGGTTCTTTGATCGGGCGTTGGGGGATGCCGTGAACAGGATGACGCGGCTGCACCCGCGGTCGCCGCACAAGGGCAAGTCGGCCAGCTTTCACATCCACCGCACCGACGGCGAGGGTGAATGGATCCTGCGGGCCGAGAGCGGCGAGGCGGTGGCGGAGTCCGGTCATGGCAAGGCCGACGTGGCCATGCGGGGACCCGCCGAAGGCCTCTACTGGGTGCTGATGGGTCGCGGCAAGCCAGCGGAGCACGGTGTCGAGGTGCACGGCGACCCGGCAATGGCGGCTGCCTTCAAGGAGTGGTTCCCCGGCCCGTAGCCGGAGTCCCACCACCACGAGCACCTGGGCCGCCCTGATCGCTGCCGAGCCGGATTTCGCCGCCCGCGTCCGGCGGGTGTTTGACCACCGCCGCCACAAAACGCTGGCGACACTACGCCAGGACGGCGCTCCCCGAATAAGCGGGATCGAGCTCGAGTTTGTCGATGGCGACGTCGTCATGGGGATGATGCCCGGCTCGGTCAAGGCGGCCGACTTGCGGCGCGATGCGCGGATGGTGATCCATGCAGCCTCCGACGACCCGCCCACGGAGGATGCCAGTGCCTGGCTGGGCGATGCCAAGATCGCTGGTCGCGCCGTCGAGGTCGCCGGCGAGTCATCGGGTCTGCCGTCCAACCGGTTTCGGATCGACATCTCCGAGGTTGTGCTGACGCGGGTTGGCCAGCCCGCCGATCATCTTCTCATCGAGTCATGGCATCCGGGCCGCGGACTGGAACGCCGGACGCGCCGCTGACCACGCGCTTTCGGGTCGGCCCAATCCTCGCAGCGCTGATCCTTTCCAGTGTTGCCTGCACCGCCTCTCCGGGACCGCCGGTCGCATCGACCCTCACCCCAACGTCGCCACCATCGTGCGCCGACCAGGTGCTGGCGACCATGAGTGACGACCAACGGGTGGGGCAGCTCTTCCTGCTCGGGCTCGCCGGCAACGAGCTCGGACCGGACGAGATCCACGCCATCCAGGCCGAGCACGTGGGCTCGGTGTGGTTCGTCGAGCAGAGCAGCGTCGGCGTCGCGGGCATCCGCGCTGTCACCGACGCCGTCCAGGCGCAGGCGTCGGCGGCGTCTACCGCGAAGGTGCGCTTCTTCGTGGCGGCCAACCAGGAGGGTGGGATCATTCAGGCGCTCCACGGGCCCGGCTTCTCAGAGATGCCGAGTGCCACCACCCAGGGCACCTTCGGCCTACAGACCCTGCAGGACGATGCCGCGAGCTGGGGCGTGCAGCTGCGGGCCGCCGGCGTCAACCTGAACTTCGCGCCGGTAATGGACGTGGTGCCGCCTGGCGGCGATGACACGAACCAACCGATCGGCGTACTGCATCGGGAGTATGGCCATGACCCGGGAACCGCAGGCGCTCACGGCGTGGCGTTCCTTCGTGGCGTGCGCCAGGCGGGCATCGAGGGCACACTCAAGCACTTCCCCGGGCTCGGTCGCGTCCAGGGCAACACCGACGTCACGGCCGGCGTGGTGGACACGGTCACTACCGCGAACGACCCATACCTGCAGTCGTTCGCCCAGGGGATTGCGGCAGGCGCCGACCTGGTCATGGTGGCGCTGGCGACCTATACCCAGATCGACCCCAACCACCTGGCGGCCTTCTCCCCCACCGTCATGCGGCTGCTGCGGCGAACCTACGGGTTCACTGGCGTCATCGTGTCCGACGACCTGGGCGCCACTGCGGCGGTGGCGGATATCCCACCGGCGACGCGCGCCAACAATTTCCTCGACGCGGGCGGCGACCTGATCATTTCCAAGACGGCTGCGGCCACCGACGCCATGATCGCCGGCCTGCAGGCCCGCATCCGAGCTGACCCCACCTTCCACAGACGCGTGATGGAGTCGGCCCGCCGCATCCTTTCCGTCAAAGCGCGCTGGGGTCTGCTTCCCTGCGCACCCTGATCCCCTCCGCCACCCTCTGCCGTGCCGCCAGGGGGAATCGCCATGGATTTACCAAAACTCAACAGATATGCAGTCGGGCTACATGACTAGGTCGAACGCCCTACCCCAGTTGGACCCGATCCCGGCACAAATATCCCCCTTCCGACCGATTGGCGGCGCGGCTATCAGAGCTTAGGCTGCACGTCGCTGGGGGGCGCATGCGAATAGGTCTCCGCCCCGTTGTTTAAGGCGATGAGAGAGAACCTAGAGATCAGGACGGGCGAGGACTACCGGGTGCGGGTCTGGCAATTTCCGGCCGTCATCCGGGTGCGGTGGGTCGAGTACCATCCCGTGTTCGGAACCATCGTGAGCTACCGGTTCGTTGGCGAGTCGGGAGCCACCTTCGGCTCCGAACGCTGTTGGCCGATCGCCTGGTTCCAGGACTTCGAAATACCAATTCCCCTGGTGTACAGAGGTGCCCAGGCCGAAAGTCTACTGACCGAACTGAATCGCGACATCCTGGCGGGGTGGTGGGGGGACCTCCAGGGTTCCCGGGCGGTGCCCCAATGGATCGTGCGAGAGGAGCGGGGCAATGACTACCAGGGCTGAGACCACGGTCACCGCCATGCCCTTACCGCTGTTAGCGGCGTTGGTCTCCTCATAAGGCCCCGGAGACCGCTCGCGCGCCTTGGAGCAGCGCCCGCGCACCCAGGACCAGGTGCTCGTCACTGGTGTTTTCCTCGGGCGCGTGGCTGATGCCGCCGATCGACGGCACGAACAGCATGCCGGTGGGCAGGTGCCGCGACATCACGCTGGCGTCGTGCCCGGCGCCGCTGGCCAGCTTGGTCACCCGCGAGCTGAGCGATTGGCACGCCCGCTCCAGGGCGGCCATCACCCCCGCGTCCATCGCCACCGCCGGCTCGTACGACCGGAAATCCGCATCGGCGCGACAGCCCTCTTCGGCGCAAATCTGGTGCAGGCGGTCGTGGAATGTATGCACGATGCCTCGCACCACCTCGTCGCTCCCGTGTCGAACCTCCAGGTCAAACTCGGCCCGGCCCGGCACTACGTTGATTCCACCTGGATCGAAGTGGATCGCCCCCACGTTGGCCACGGCTTCCTGGTCCACCGCCTGCACCAGCTCGCGGAGCCCGGCGACCGCGCGGGCAGCGGCCCGACCCGCATCCTTGCGCATCCGGAAGGGCGTCGTGCCCGCGTGGTTCTGCACCCCCTCAATCCGGACCTTCTCGCGGTGGACGCCGACGATCCCGGTTACCACGGCCAGGTCAAAGCCGTCGGCCTCCATCCGCGGGCCCTGCTCGATGTGCAGCTCGAGGTAGCCCTTGAGGAAGTCGAGGTGCTCGTGGGCTTCGTTGATCCGCTCCAGATCCACGCCGGCGCGAGCCAGCACCACCGCCGCCGGCTCGCCCTGCCAGTCGATCTGCTCCTCCAGGTCGTCTGGATTCAATTCGCCGGCCACCGCCCGGCTGCCAATCAACCCGTTCTCGAACCGAACGCCCTCTTCGTCGGCCCAGCCGACAATCTCGACGTGCTCGGCCAGGGGATCGTGTGCCTCGACCAGCGTGCGCAAAACCTCCAGCGCCGCGATGGTGCCATAGGCACCGTCCAGGCGTCCGCCCCGGGGCACGCTGTCGGTGTGCGACCCCAGCAGCAACCATGGTCCCGTGGAAGCCGCCAGGTGACCAAAGACGTTGAGGGCCGGATCGGTGCGCGCATCGAGACCGCAGGCTTGCATCCTGTCGGCCAGCCAGCGCCGGCCTTCCAGGTCGGCCTCCGTCCAGGCCAGCCGGTCCAGCCCGCCATCGGCGCGCCCCCCGATCTGCGAGAAGGCGCGCAGGTCCTCCAGCAACCGGGCCCCGTTGATTTCCGTCATCGGAGGGCGATGGTTCGGTCGAACGGCTTGCAACGCTGAAACTCCCCAAACCCTGGTTTCCCCAGGACGGTCCCGTCCTGGTAGACAACCTCGCCCCGGCAAATGGTGGCGGTGACCTTGCCCACCACCGACAGGCCCTCGTAGGGGGAGTAGCCGGCCTGGCTGTGGAGTTCGGCCGCGCTGAGCACCCGCTCCGGCGCGGGATCGAAGACCACGATGTCGGCATCGAACCCGCGGGCCAGATCACCCTTCCGCGGCCAGAGCCCGAAGATCTTGGCCGGGTTGGTGCTGAGCAGTCGAACCATGTCGAGGATCGTGATCCGCTTGCGCCGTACCCCGAAGGAATAGAGCAGCGGCAGGGAGGTCTCCACCCCGGGAATGCCTGGGCTGACCTTGGTGAAATCGGTGACGCCCGAACGCTGGGCCAGCGAAAAGCCACAATGGTCGCTGCCCATGCTGTGGACGTGCCCCTCCGTCACCCGGCCCCAGAGCGCCGCCTGCATGGCCGCCTCGCGCAGCGGCGGCGTCATGAGGTAGCGTTGCGGGTCCGGGCCTTGATACACGGAGTCGTCGAGGACCAGGAAGTGGGGGCAGGTCTCCACCATCCCGAGGGTGCCCCGCTCCCGGGCTTCTTTCACCAGGTCAACCGAGAGCGGGTTGGACAGGTGAACGAAGTAGACCGGGCTGCCGGTCGCCCGGCTGAAGGTCAATCCCCGCGCCACCGCCTCCGCTTCGGCCACGGGCGGCCGGGCCACCCCGTGATACGCCAGGGAGGTCTTGCCAGCCTGCACGAGCTCCTGCTTCTTCCCTTCCAGGATGTCGTCATTCTCGGCATGCACCTGGACCAGGAATCCCGCCTTCCCGCTGCGCTCCATCAGCCGGTACCAGGTCCAGTCGTTGACGTAGAAGGGCTGGTCTTTGTAGGTGGTGTAGACCTTGGCGCTGGTGACACCCTCTTTGACCAGGTCCGCCAGGTGATCCTCCCAGCCGTCCGGCAGGTGGGTGATGTTCAGGTGAATCCCGTAGTCCACGACGGATTTCTCATCGATCTCGGCCAGCCGGGCCTGCAGCGCCTGCTGGAACGTCTGCCCCGGTCGCTGCAGCGCGAAGTCGAGGTAGGTGGTGACTCCACCCGCCGCCGCGGACGCCGAGCCGCTGGCAAAATCGTCGGCGGTGCGGGCCGTCCCCGTGTCCAGGGCAAAGTGCGTGTGCGGATCGACCACGCCGGGCAGCACCAGCTTGCCCGTGGCATCGATGACCTCCTGGCCCGCGGCCGGAATCCCGACGCGGATATCGGCGATCTTGCCATCGCGGACCAGCACGTCCGCTACGTGCTCGCCGGCCGCGCTCACCACCCGGCCCCCCTTGATCAGCATGGCATCATTCGCTCCGGCCTTTCCTCATCTCGGTGCCGTCATCATAGACAGGTGCGCCAGCGGCTTTCATCGGGCTTTCGGATCGGCCATTTCACGGATCCGGGTGGCGAGACGGGATGCACCGTCGTCCTGCCCCCGCCCGGCAATGTCTGCTCCTACGACCTGCGCGGATCATCCCCGGGCTCGCGCGAGCTGGCGTCGCTCGACCTGGAGCGGCGGGCCACCGAAGTCCACGGCGTCCTGCTGACCGGCGGCAGCGCCTTCGGGCTGGCGGCGGCCGACGGGGTGATGGCCTGGCTGGAAGAGCACGGCATCGGTTATCGCACCGAGATCGCGACCATTCCCATCGTGCCGGCCGCGGTCATCTTCGACCTGGGGGCCTCGAAAGAGCATGGCCGTCCCGGACCGAAGGCTGGGTACGCGGCCTGCCAGGCAGCGGTTGAGGAGCCGGTGCCCATCGGCCGGGTCGGCGCCGGCACGGGGGCGACGGTCGGCAAGTGGGCGGGCCGCGAGTACCGGTCGCCCGGCGGGCTGGGCCTGGCCGTGGTGGAGGTCAATGGCGTCAGCCTGGCGGCGCTGGCGGTGGTCAACGCCCTGGGGGACGTGATCGCCAGCGACGGCTCGGTGCTGGCCGGCACTACCGCACAGAACCCGACCTTCCAGGCGCCCGCCGAGCCGACCGAGGCCACCGTGACGAATACTGTGCTGGCCGTGGTCACCACCAGCGCCGCCTTGGACAAGAGCCAGGTTCGTTTCCTGGCGGCCCGGGGGTCGGACGGCATCACCAAGGCGGTCCGCCCGGCGCACACGCGCTACGACGGCGACGTGGTCTTCGCGGTGGCCGGCCCGCCAGCGGCGGGCGCCCCCCCAGCCAACCTGGACGTGCTCGGCCTGCTGGCTGCCGATGCCGTGGCCGCCGCGGTGCGCACCGCGGTTCGTCCAGCGTGACCAAGCGTTACTTCGAGGACTTCGCGGTCGGCGAGGTGCTGGCGCTGGGCGCCACCCCGCCGGTGACGGAGGAGGCCATCATCGCCTTTGCCCGGCAATACGACCCGCAGTACTTCCATGTCGATCCGGCCCGAGCCAAGGAGTCTATCTTTGGCGGCCTGGTGGCCAGCGGCTGGCACACGGCCGCCATGGTGATGCGCCTCTGGGTGGATGCGATCGTCTCCAAAACCGTGAGCATGGGCTCGCCTGGCGTCGAGGATCTCCGCTGGCCGGCCCCCGTCCGCCCCGGCGACACCCTCACCAGCCGGGCGGTGGTCCTGGAGACGCGCCCCTCCAAGAGCCGGCCGGAGATGGGACTGGTCCGCTGGCGGGCTGAGACCTCCAACCAGCGCGACGAACTGGTCTTCACCATGACCGGGACCAGCTTCATCGGCCGGCGCCCGAGCTTATAGGTCCCCCCGTCCGGGGTTGCGCCGTCTGTAACGGGCCAGCGTACGGGTATGGCGATGGGCAGCCGGCTCGGAGCCTTCCCTGCGGCCTGGCCGACCCGACGGATAGCGAGACGCATCCCCTTCGGCACCGCTGGCGGTCGCGCCGCTTACTAGGACCCGAATGGCCATAGCGATCGCCCAAGCGCGCGACCACCTGGCGGCGGACGATTCGACGCCCATCACGCCCGCCCGTCACGGCATGCGGATGGCGCTCACCCACGACTATCTCGACCAGTATGGCGGCGCCGAGCGCACGGTCCTCGCCCTCTGCGAACAGTTCCCGTCGGTGCCGTTGTATACGTCGGTGTACGAGCGGGCCGTCATGCGGCGGCTCGGCTTTGTCGAGCCCAGGCAACAGATCGTGGTCAGCTTCATGCAACACTGGCCGCTCCGACGACGCGTCCCCCGCTACTACAACACGTGGTTGTACCCATTGGCCTTCCGCCGGTTCGACCTGCAGAGCTACGACCTGGTCCTCTCCTCCGCGAACTTCGCCGCGAAGGATCTCACGCTCCCCCAGCACTCGATCCACGTCTCCTACTGCTACACGCCACCTCGGTTCCTGTGGGGGTTCGACAGCGATACCGCGTGCCGAGCGATGCCGTTCTACGAACGGCCGCTGGCAATGCTGGCCAGAGCCGTTCTGCGCCGGCTGGACTATCAAGCCGCTCAGCGCGTGAACCTCTTCCTCGCGTCCTCGGAGGTCGTCGCCCGTCGGATCGAGGTGGCGTATGGCCGGAGGGCCCTGGTAGTGTATCCCCCGGTCGAAACCGAGCGCTTCGGCGGGCGGGAAGCGCGCGACGAGGGATTCTTCCTGATTGTCTCGCGCCTCAACGCCTACAAGCGGATCGATGCCGTGATCGCGGCCTGCAACCGGGCCAGGCTGCCATTGCTCGTGGTCGGGACGGGGCCCTGGGAGCGTCGGCTCCGCGCTCAAGCGGGACCGACCGTCCGGATCACGGGTCCCCTTTCGGATGGCGAGGTCGACCGGCTGATGTCGACCTGCCGTGCGTTCGTCCTTCCCGGAGAGGAAGACTTCGGGATCGCTGCCGTCGAGGCGATGGCTGCCGGCAAGCCGGTCCTCGCCCTGCGCCGCGGCGGGGCCGTCGAAACCGTGATCGATGGCCGGACTGGCCTCCTGTACGACGAGCCAACGCCAGATGCGTTCCTCGACGCGGTGCGCCGGCTGGCGGCCAGCCGCTGGGATCCGGACCTCGCGCGAGCCCGGGCCCGCCAGTTCGACCGGATTCGCTTTGCCGCGAGGATCGACCAGTCGGTCGCCGTTGCCATCGAGCGGGGTGCGTCGGTGTTCTCCTGATGCTCCAAATCGGACGCGAGCCGCAGTCCTCGGCCGATGTGCTCGCCCCCCGCCCGCGGGAGGATGGGGCCGCGCCGCGGGGCGCCATCCTGCGCGCCCTGATCTATGCCGACCTGTTCGACTTCCCGCTGACGAGCTCCGAGATCCAGCGATACCTGATTGGCGAGGCGACGACCGCATCCCTGGTGGACGCGACTCTCGACGGAGACATCACCCTTCGCCAGCACGCGGAACGGACCGGTGAGTGGTACCACCTGGTCGGCCGGAGCCACCTCGCGGAGGTACGCCGGCAGCGCGCCGACGCGTCCGCACGGCTCTGGCCGGTCGCCCGACACTACGCCGCGGGGATCGCGCAGCTGCCGTTTGTTCGACTGGTAGGGGTGACGGGCGCGCTGGCCATGAATAACGCCCGCCCGAGTGACGATATCGATCTGTTTATCCTGGCCCAGCCCGGCCGCGTCTGGCTCTGCCGCCTGTTCGTCCTGGTCATCGTCAAGCTGGCTGCCCGTCGAGGCCAGCGGCTGTGCCCCAATTTCCTACTCAGCACCGATCACCTGCGGCTGTCGCAGCGGAATTTGTTTGCCGCCCACGAGGTGGCGCAGATGGTCCCCCTCCAGCCGGGTGGCTGGTATGGCGCCTTCATCGAGGCGAACGGCTGGGTGCGAGACTTCCTGCCCAACGCCCTGCCGGGCCCCGCGCCGACCGATCGCGCCCGCCCGCGGGGTGCATGGCCGGCGCGGCTGGCCGGCGCCCTGCTCTCCACCCCGCTCCTCGATCCCATCGAACGATGGGAGATGAGGCGCAAAATTCGACGCCTCACGGACCGGCTGGAGCGGGAGGGCGGCAGCGTGGCGTTCTCGGCCGATGAGTGCCGTGGGCACTTCGCTGGCCACGACACGCGGGTCCTGGCTGCGTACCGGGCGCGTCTGGCGCAATACATGGAGATCCGGTGATGGCGGAGGTGCTGTTCGGCCAGTCGTACTACCTCGGTTTCGATCCGAAGCTGTGGGAGGCGATGCAGCCCTACCCGCCGCTGGGCACCCTCTACGCGGCAAGCTACGTGCGCGGCCGGAACTACGAGGTGGCGCTCTTCGACGCCATGCTCGCCCGGTCCGAGCACGAGTGGGCGAGCGCGCTCGATCGATCCCGTCCGCGCTTCGCGGTCATCTACGAGGATAACTTCAACTACCTCTCCAAGATGTGCCTGCTGCGAATGCGGCAGGCCGCCTTCCGCATGATCGACATGGCTCGGACGCGCGGCTGCGTCACCATCGTGGCGGGCTCGGACGCGACCGATCGCGCGCCCCTCTACCTCTCGCGGGGCGCCCACTTCGTCCTGACCGGTGAGGGCGAGGTGACCCTGGGCGAGCTCCTCGAGCGCCTCAGCGGCCGAACGCCGACGCCGCTCGATCGGATCCCGGGGATGACGTTTGCGGCCGAAGACGGGAGCGGGATCACGGTGACGGCCCGCCGTCCCGACCTGACCGACCTCGATGCCTTGCCACCACCGGCGTGGGACCTCGTGGATGTCGGACGTTACCGGGAGATCTGGTCTCGCCGCCACGGGTACTACTCGATGAACATGGCGACCTCGCGCGGCTGTCCCTACCACTGCAACTGGTGCGCGAAGCCGATCTGGGGCCAGCGATACCACGTTCGCAGTCCGGAGAGCGTCGTCACCGAGCTGAAGTGGCTGAGAGAGGCGTATCACCCCGACCACATCTGGTTCGTCGACGACATCCTCGGACTCAAGCCGGGCTGGGTCCAGCGGTTCGCCGATCTCGTCGAGCGGGAAGGCGTGCGGACCCCGTTCAAGAGCCTGTGCCGCGTGGATCTGCTCCTGCGGGGCGACACCGTGCCGGCGTTACGGCGGGCCGGCGCGCGCACGGTGTGGGTCGGTGCCGAGTCCGGCTCGCAGGCCATCCTGGACGCCATGGACAAGGGCACCCGTGTCGAAAACACGCTGGAAGCCACCCGCCGGCTGCGCGCCGCCGGCATCGAGGTTGGCTTCTTCTTGCAGTTCGGCTACCCGGGCGAGACGCGGTCCGATATCGCGGCGACGCTCCGGCTCGTCCGCGACTGCCGTCCTGACGACATCGGCATGTCGGTCTCGTACCCCCTGCCCGGCACCAAGTTCCACGACGCGGTCCGTGAGCAGCTTGGCCACCAGCAAAACTGGATCGACTCGAGCGATCTGGCGATGATGTACGAGGGGCCGTTCGGCACCGCGTTCTACCGCACCCTCCACGTCGTCCTCCACAAGGAGTTCCGGCTGCGCCGGGCGTGGGCGGCGCTGACCAGCGGTTCCCCGTCGCGGGCCCGGGCTCGGGTGGCGGGGCCGCGTCGTGGGCCGGGCAGACTCCGGCTCCTGGCCAGCGTGCTCTATCACGCCGCCACCCTGCCCCCGGCCCGGCTTCGGCTCGAGCTGCGTGCCCACCGGCCTCACCGCCGGATCGAGCCGCTGCCACGCTTCATGAGCGCCGAGGCCGCGGCCCGTCCCACGGCACAGCCCGATCCGTTAGCGGGTTCGTAAGGACGCTCCCGTGCAGGTGGCCCTGAAGCGCGGGGCCGACGTCGTCCTGGCGGCAGTGATGCTGGCGGTTCTCGCTCCGTGCCTTGCACTTCTCGCGCTGGCCATCTGGATGGAGAGCGGGACTCCGGTGATCTTCCGAGCCCAGCGACTCGGTCGGGGCGGCCGGCCCTTCACCATGTACAAGCTACGAAGCATGGCCCCGGGATCAGACGAGGCCCTCGACGCGCTGATGTCCTCGAATCTCGCCGAAGGCATGGTCAAGATCGCCGACGATCCGCGTGTCACGCCCCTGGGCCGGCTGCTCCGCCGGTTCAGCCTGGACGAGCTTCCCCAGCTGTGGAACGTGCTCCGGGGGGACATGAGCCTGGTCGGGCCGCGCCCGCATGAACTCAAAGAGGTGTCGCTCCAGGACAACGTGCACGCCCGACGGCTGACCATGCGGCCTGGGCTGACCGGGCTCTGGCAGGTCAGGGCCCGGACCAACCCCTCCCTGGCGGTCCGCGTGCACTACGACCTCGAGTACCTCAATCGATGGTCGCTGCGGCTCGACCTGGCGATCGCCCTGTCGACGATCCCGGTCCTCCTCCGAGGGGAAGGCGGGCAGATCCATCGCCCGGAGCTAGGCCGAGGACGCGCCAGGAGTGCGACGACGCGCCGAGTAGACGGTCAAGATCTCGTTCCCGAAGTCCCTCCGGGCGACAGGGCGGACCGCGAAGGCTGCCGCATCCAGCGCCGCCAGCATGGCCCGCGATTCCCCATCGGTCGACAGCACGATCAGCGCCTCGCCGGACGGCGAGAGCGCTCCACCGAGTCCGCCGGCGAAGCGCTCGATCACATCGGTGGCACGCCAGGCTAGGTCCAGCCGATCGGCCGGCGTGCCACGAAAGAACGGCGGGTTGAACAGCACCAGATCGAACTGGTTGCCGGCGACGGGCGCAAAGAGATCGCCGGAGCGGATCTCGACCCGGCCTTCCACGTCGTTGAGCAGGACGTTGAGGCGGGCGCAGCGAACGGCCTCGGGGTTGAGGTCGACGCCGACCACCCGATAGCCAAGCCGGGACGCGAAGATCGCCCCGATGCCCGAACCCGTTCCGACGTCGAGGGCGCGCGGCTCGGCCGCGCCCGCTGGGTCGGGAGGGCGGACGCTGCGCGCCAGGAAGACGCCCGTCCGAAAGAGCACAGGGTTGAAGACCTCGGGGAGCACCACCAGGGGAACACCGTCCACGCGTTCGAGCACCAGCCGGCGATAGCGGCGGCCGAGCGTCTGATGGCGCAACCGCAGCCACCAGCGCCACAACCCACGGCGAAGGCTGATGGGACCGCGGGCTGACCGATTCACTGCCGGGCCTTCGGGTTGGGATGCAGACTCGGGCGAGCCTGGTCCACTGGCACAAGAGCCCAGGGGACGAGCGCCATCAGGACGGGCCGGAGGCCAGCCGCCGAGCCAAATTCCGAACTTGGCGGGTTCCCTCCGCTCCTTGAGTCCCGCAAGCCAGCGTCTGGCGGCCCAGCTGGGTCCGCCGCGCGACGGGATCCACCGGACCCCGACGCGGGCGTCACGGCCGGCGCGGGCCAGGCCGCTCTTGGTCAGGTAGCCCTCGCCCCATTGCACGACGCTCCGGTGCATCGCGCCGGCGTCGATCTGCTGCGCGGCGAGCATTCGATGGCCGCCCTGCTCCGTGGCGAAGACCGGAGAGTCCATCACCACCAGGGCCCCGCCCGCCACCAGCATCCCGCGCGCGTGGCGGAGCGTCCCTACGAAGTCCGGCGAGTAATGCAGCGACGCGTTGAAGACGGCGAGATCAAACTGCCCAGGCGCCAGCGGCAGCTCGTCGAAGTCCGCCTGCACGCAGGTGAACCCGACCGGGTAGTGCCTTTGCGCGCCGAGTCCGTCCTCGACGTCGTCGAGCCAGTCGAGCGCCACGCAGCGGTGCCCCAGCGCGGTCAGCCGATGCGACAGCCAGCCGTTCCCGGCCCCGAGATCCAGAATCCGAAGCGGCCGCCGCCCCAACCGTAGCAGCACCCGGACCAGGTGGCGGAAGCTCTCGTGCCGGACTCGCCACCTGGCCGCCTGGGCGTCGTGCGGGTCGACCCTGGGAAGCGAGCGGTAGTAGGCCGACTCCCGATGCCGATAGCCGTCCTCTTCCCGCACCCGTCGGTAGTGGGCGAGGAATGGCTCGATCTCCTTAAGGCGCTCAGGCCGGAGGCAGCGATAGATGCCGTCGCGCAGCGGCACCGCGGTCTGGCACGCCCCGCAGCCGAGCGTTCCGGAGGAGAAGGTGGTCAGGGACGTCGCGCATCTCGGACAGACGAACTGGGGTGTCCAGGCGAGCTCAGCTGGAGTCCCGGGCTTAGCCATCGCGCTGCATCACGATCAGAAAGTGATCGCCCCACTGGCGTACGGCGGGCCACCCGGCCAGCCGGTCCTCCAGAGTCTCAAGCGCCGCCAGCGCGCGTGGGTGGCGTTGCGCGAAGGCGAACAGATAGGGCGGAGGGACGAAGAGCCCGAGGGCCCGGAGCGACCGGAGCCGGAAGCCCGCCGGCTCAAACGCCGACCGGAACTCGGCGGGCGTGTAGTACCGGGTCCAGACCGTGTGACCAGCCAGTGGCACCGCCACAGTCCGCTTCGACCACCGCACCCTCGCCCGCGCCCACTGTCCCCTCCGCAGGCAGACCGCGAGTTCCCAGGGGCAGACCCGGCCGATGACCGACGCGATCAGGGCTCCGCCCGGCCGCAGCCGGCCGGCGATGGCCCGGGCGGTCAACGCGAGATCGGGCACGCAGTTCAGCGCGCCCAGGTCCGAATATGCCCCGTCGAGCGCGTGCTCGGGCAGCCGCTCGAGCTCATGGATGCCCAGGTGATGGACCGTGACCCCCCGATCGACACCACCCCGGGTGACTTGCTCGCGCGCGCGCCCCACCATCGCCGGCGACCAGTCGATGGCGATGACGCGATACCCCCGCTGCCCCAGCCACACCGCATCAATTCCGGTGCCACACCCGAGATCGAGCAGCGCCGCCCCGGGGGGAACAGCGCGGAGCACCGCCTTCAGGGTCCGCAGGCGTAGTCCCTGCACCAGCGCATTGTTGCCGAGGGGACCGTCGTACTCGGCGGCAACCGCATCGAACGCTTGCTGGGTATCGGCGAGCTGTTGGGTGTTCATCGCAGCGCTCGGGTCACGAAGGCGGTGGTCAACCCGGCTCCGAGCAGCCGGGTGGCGAGCACCGCCAGGGCGGCGCCCAGCGCGCCCAAGAGCGGGATCAGCCAAAGTCCTACCGCGCTCATAAACAGGAGTTGGAGCACGTCGCCGGCGGCGATCCACCGGACTCGTTGGAGCGGGTAGAGGACGAAGGCGGTGGGCTGCGCATTCAGTCCAACCACGAAACCGACCAGCAGAATGGCGAAGGGGAGCGCCCCACCGGCATAGGGCGCGCCATACAGGGTGCGGAGCAACGGACCGGCGATGGGCACGACGAGGAGCAAGGCGATCGACGCCAGACCCGTGACCTGCAGACTGCGACGGACGTAGGCGCGGAGGTCTTCCCGGGAACGGTACCGGCAGGCCTCGGGGAAGGCGGACGTCAGAATGGCATTCTGGACGACCTCGAATTTCGCCAGGAGCGCGAGGGCCGCTCCATACACGCCGACCTCGGCGGCCGGACGGAAGTGTCCGAGCAGCACGACGTCCAGGCTCAAGAAGATGGTGGAGGCGGTGGCCGCCACGGCGATCCAGCGGCTGAACCGCCAGAGCCGGCCGAACTGCGCGCCGAGGGACGCCAGGGGGCGCGGGCGCAATGCCGGGGGAAGCAGGCGCTGGCCAAAGGCGAGCACCACCAGCGGAAGCGCGACCTCGAGCCCGATCAGCGGCCAGAGGGCGAGGCGCCCGGTCAGAAACAGCAGGCCGATAGCGCCGGCGCGGAGCAGGCCCTGCAGCATGCTGATCACGCTCAGGGCCCCAAAGGTCTGGCGAGCTTCGAGCAGGGTCTGCACGTAGTTGAGGAGCCCGCCGGTGAGCAGGGCGAGGGCGGCGAAGCGCACCAGGTCGGGCTGGACCGCGCCGGCGTACCAGCCGTTGACGATCCACCCCGCCAGACCCGCCAGCAGCGTCGCGGCCAGCGTGCCGAACAGCAGCTTGGCCATCAGGAATGACCGCGCCACAGACTCGGCCTCGGCCGGCGAGGCGGCGCCGGCGATCTCGTTCACAGCGGCATCCCTGAACCCGAACTCGGCCACGAAGGAAAAGACGCTCACCAGGCCGACGACGATGGCGAGCCGGCCCGCGTTGGTGGGCGCCAGGGCACGGTAGGTGAGCACGGAGGCCACCAGGCCGACGCCCAGCCTGACCACGTTTCCAGTCGTGAGCAGGGCGATGTTTCGAAACGGCCGGCGGAGCGCGACGAGCTCAGCGCGCAAGGGCGACCGTGGCCAGGTCCCGCACGGTTCGACCGATGGCGCGGGCGTGCCAGTGATAGCGTGCCGACGCGACCAGGCTCCGGCGGTAGGATCGGCGCGCCAGCCGAATCGACGCGGGACGGTGCCGCCGGCACCAGGCCAGGGCCTTGCCGGTGACCCGGATGTTCGCCCGATACATGGCGCCACCCGGCGCGCGACTGAGGCTGTCCGGCGGCGCGCCGATCCTGATCAATGCCCGAGGCACGTACACGCCGGGGAAACGAGCGGCCATCCGCAGCCAGTAGTCCCAGTCCTCGGCAGGCGCGCACAGCGGATCGAACTCGCCCACGATGTCCATGACCGACCGCCGCACCAGGACGCAGCCGACCACCATGAAATTCCACTCGAGCAGCGGATCGAAGACGTCGCCGACGTGCGGCACCCGCGGCGTGGGCGCCGGTGCGGACTCGTAGCCGGCGTACGCGAAACCGGCCTCCGGATGGTCACGCAGCGCCGCGGCCAACTCCGCCAGGGCGGTGGGATGCCACACATCATCGGAGTCGAGGACCGCGATCAGTTCCCCACGCGCTCGTGCGAGGCCGGCATTGCGGGGTGCCGCCGGGGTGCCCGAGTGCGGGATGCTGACCGCCGACACCGGCTGGGTGAGCAGGAACTCGGCCGTGCCGTCCGTGGAACCATCGTCCACCACGATCACTTCGCCGTCAGCGATGGTCTGAGCGAAGACGCTGGCCAGCGTCCTGGCGAGCAGCGCCCGCCGTTGATACGTGGTCAGTACAACTGAGATCACCGACTTACCCCTCATAAAGTACGACTCGAGGTTTCCGATGAGATTAGTTGGCCCTCCTTGGAGGGGCCGGGGCCGTAGCTTCCTCCGCTCTCCCCCTCGCGGAGGGAGGGCAGGGTGGGGGTGCCGCCGCAGCCCGGGACGCATGTAACGCAGCCGCGTACCCCCTCAGCGTGGGGACAAAGGAGCGCGGTTGAGGCTCGTCCTGTACAACCCGCAGAGCAACGCCTCCCGAAAGCGCATCCTCCCGCTCTCGCTCCTGGCCCTCGGCGCGCTGCTGGAAGGCCGCCATCAGTACGTGATCGTCGACGGGAACGTCGACCCGGACCCGCTGGCGACGCTGGACGGCCTGGTCCGGGACTGGGATGCGCGCGTGCTCGCCATGACCGTCATGCCCGGTCCGCAGCTGAGCCACGCCGTACCCCTCGCCCGAGAGCTCAAGCGGCGGCATCCCACGCTGCTCATGATCTGGGGCGGCTACTTCCCGACGCAGCACTACGACGTCTGCCTGCGGGCGCCGTATGTCGACTACGTGGTGCGCGGCCACGGTGAAGCCAGTTTCGTCCAACTGCTGGACCTGCTGGACCGCGGCGGCACCCCCGCGGACGTGCCCGGGCTCGCATATCGTGCCAACGGCCATGGCGTCACAACGAACCCGATGCCGCCCATCCCGCATCCCGATGAGCTCCCAGACTTTCCGTACCATCTCGTCCCGGTGGCGTCCTACGCGAGGGACAGCTTCCTGGGCAAGCGGACGCTCCCCCACCACTCGAGCTATGGCTGTCCCTTCTTCTGCAACTTCTGCGCGGTGGTCAACATGGTCGGCGGCCGCTGGCTCCCGCAGAGTGCCGAGCGGACCGCCCGCGTCACCCGCTATCTGCGCGACCGCCATGGGGCCGATGCCGTCGAGTTCTACGACAACAACTTCTTTGTGCACGAGGCACGCACCCTTGAGTTTGCAGAGCGGATCCGTGATCTCGGAATCGGCTGGTGGGGCGAGTCGCGCATCGACACCCTGCTGCGCTACCGCCCAAGGTCATGGCAGGCGATGGCCGAGTCCGGACTAAAGATGGTCTTCATGGGCGCAGAGTCTGGGTCGGACGAGACCCTGAAGCGAATGAACAAGGGAGGCACGGCGGCCGCAGAAAAGACTCTGGAGATGGCGGGGCTGATGCGCTCCTATGGGATCGTGCCCGAGTTCTCATTCATCCTCGGTAACCCACCGGATCCAGATGAAGACACCAACCGGACGATGGAATTCATCCGCAAGGTCAAGAGGGCAAACCCGCGTGCCGAGATCGTCATGTACGTGTACACGCCGGTGCCGCTGTCTGGGGACCTGTACGACACGGCGGTGGCCGAGGGCTTTCGGTTCCCACAGACGCTCGACGAGTGGGTTTCGGCCGATTGGTCGGAATTCGCGCAGCGGCGAGGCGCCCAGCTCCCCTGGCTGCGCAATGCGCTGCGCACCCGCGTGCGCCAATTCGAACGGGTCCTGAACGCGTACTACCCGACCGTCACCAACGACAGGGTGCTACGGGGCCCGGTCTGCTGGATCCTGCGCACCTTCAGTTCCTGGCGCTACCACCTGCGCCTGTACGACCTTCCGTTCGAGCTGCGGATCCTGGAGAAGCTGATCGGCTACCAGCGCCCGGAGACCCGCGGGGCGTAGGCGGCCGCGGATGGTCGAGGCGTACGATCGCGCAGCCGCCGATTATGACAGCCAGGTGCAGGGCGACGCGTGGATGCGCTCGGCGCTGTGGGAGCGGTACGCTCGGCTGTTCGGGCCGGGTCACAGCATCCTCGACGTCGGATCAGGGACCGGGATCGATGCCCTCTTCCTCGCGCGGAACGGGGTCCGCGTGCTGGGCGTGGACGTGTCTCCCTCCATGATCTCCGAGGCCCGAGCCAAGCTGATGAACGCTCGGCTGGAGGATCTCGTCGAGTTCCGGGTGATGGACGTTGCTCAACTTGGAGGTCTGCGCGGGTCGGGCTTTGACGGGATCATCTCCGCCTTTGCGAGTCTCAGTACGGTCGCCGATCTCGACGGATTTGCGATCGAGGCTGCCCGCCTATTGAAGCCCCAGGGGACCTTGCTGATACACCTGTTGAATCGCTGGAGCATCTGGGAATGGCTCGGGCTCGTTCGCAAGGGTCGATTTCTGGCAACCCGCCACCTCGGGCTTCACCTCGACCGGAATTTCGTGATCGGTGGCCGCAGCGTTCGGCACTACCTGTACCACGCCCACGAGGCGTACGGGCGCTTCTTCGCTGAGCGCTTCCGGCTCCGCCGGGCCTACGGACTCGGCATCCTGCGCCCGCCGCATACCTTTCGGTGGGTCCCGCCTGCCGTCGTTACCGCCCTTGATCGTTTGGAACGTCCACTGCGGGCTCGGCGTCCATTCGTAGATTGGGGCCGATTCTTCGTGCTGGAGCTGGAAAAGCGATGATCCCGGCCAGCTGGAAGCAGCCCCGCCCCCGGTTCGCGCACCGAGGCCAGCGGCTGCTGGGGCCGGTCCAGCTCGCCAAGCGCCAGCTCACCCTGGCGACGCACCGGATCTACGCGCTGCCCGTGGTGGTCCTGATGCCGCACAGCGCCTGCAACTGTCGGTGTGTCATGTGCGACATCTGGTTGGCGAACCGGAACAAGCGCGAGCTGTCGCGCGACGACCTCGCTCCACACCTCTCCTCGCTTCGCCGGCTGGGCGCAAAGCATGTCGTGCTCTCCGGTGGCGAGGCCCTCATGCACTCGAGCCTCTGGACGCTTTGCGACCTGCTGCGGGAGGCCGGCGTCGCCCGGATCACGCTGCTTTCCACAGGGCTGCTTCTTGAGCGCCGCGCGGTGGAGGTGGTGCGACGGTGCGATGAGGTAACGGTCTCGTTGGACGGCAGCCGACCTGTGCACGATCGTATCCGCAACATCCCCAACGCGTACGACCGTCTTGCTGCTGGTGTGCTTGCGCTCCGGGCCCTGGCTCCGGATTTTCGGGTCACCGCCCGGTCAGTCATCCAGCAACAGAACTACCTCGACCTGCCAAACATCGTCGAGGCGGCGAAGGCGCTCGGTCTGGACCAGATCTCCTTCCTCGCGGTCGACGTCTCCAGTACGGCGTTCAACCGGCCACAGGGCTGGGCTCCGGAACGGGTCGCGCAGGTGGCGCTCGCGCCGGACGACGTGGCGCGCTTCGCGCAGATCGTTGACGAGACGATCACCCGCTACCCAGAGGAATTCGCGAGCGGCTTTGTAGCGGAAAGCCCCGCCAGGCTCCGCCGCCTCCCGCGCTACTTCGCCGCTCTCAACGGCGAGGGGGAGTTTCCCCAGAACACCTGCAACGCCCCCTGGGTCTCGACGGTGATCGAGGCAGACGGCACGGTGCGTCCCTGCTTTTTCCACCGTAGCCTCGGCAACATCCGTGACCGACCGTTGGACGAGATCCTGAACGGACCCGACGCCATCGCGTTCCGTCGCCAGCTCGACGTCCGGCGCGACCCGATCTGCCAGAAATGTGTGTGCACCCTCTACCTGGGGCCGAGAGCAGGGTGATCGGCCAAGCAGTCCGCGCGCGGCGGCGCCAAGGAGGTGTGCCCAGCCTGACCGAGAGCGTCGCCAAGCTCGTCCCTCTGGAGCGCTTTCGCTGGTTGCCTCTCCTCCCCACCGTGGTGGTGGCCGTGTCCGCCTTGGCAGCCCTGGCTCTGACCGGCTTCGACGGACTCTATGGTCAGGACTCATTCGCGTACTTCCACTACGCGACGGGTTCCGTGCGCCAGAACCTGCTCCATCTCCAACCGCCGCCGCCGTTTTTCTGGCCGCCGGGGTATCCGCTGCTGGTCGCGCTTTTGTCCCTGGTAGTTGGCGTCGTCCCGCTCACGGGGCAGCTGGTGAGCATCGCCGCCGGCGCTGCGGTGCCAGGCTTCACCGTCCTGCTGGCCATGGAAATGGGGAGACGGGACCACACGGCGGCAACGAATCTTCCCTGGCAGTCCGTGCCGCTGGTCGCCGGCCTGGTCGTGGCCGCGACCGGGCAGTTGCTGCAATCCAGCGTCGTGGTGATGTCCGACACGGTCGGCCTCTCCGCCGCGACGGCGGGCGCGTGGGCGATTGCCCGATACCGTCGAACCGGCGAGGCGCGCTGGCTGGCCATCTCCGCGGGGGCGTTCGCCTGGGCGATCAGCACGCGCTGGATCTACGGCATCGTCGCCCTGCCCTTTCTGGGGTGGGCACTCGTCCTGCTTGCACGGCGGCTGGGCCGGACGGCCCTTCTGCACGCTGCCGGTGCCGCCCTAGTCGGGGCGGTGATCCTCGGGCCAACGCTGGGGCGGGCCATCGCTGGCCTCATCACAGGCGGGAATGCGCCGTTCGCCGGCGATCTGCAGGTCTACTCGTGGAGTCCCCTGAATGCGCTGCACCGAGTGTTTATGACGGGAGATGGGCAGCTCATCTACAACCTTCCGAACGGGCTCTACTACGCACTTGCGCCTGGGTCGTGGTGGTATTTCGGTCCCATCCTGGCCGCGCTGATCGTGGCGGGTCTCTGGGCGGTGCTCCGCCGCCGGGTAGCGCCGACGGCCGGCCTCCTGGTCGCCTGGGCAGGCAGCGTCTACCTCTTCCACGCCGGCGCGCCCTGGCAGAACCCACGATTCGCGCTCGCCTATCTGCCGCCGCTGGCCATCCTCGCCGCTGTGGGGTTCGCCCAACTACGGGCCAGCGGAAGCCGCTCGATCCGCCGAGCCGCTACGGTCTGGCTGATCAGCGGGCTGGCGTTCGCGGCCGTGGGCAGCGCCGTGCTGACCGACCGCTTCATCGAGCGGAAGCAGAACGACGTCGCGACGGTTCGGTGGACCGAGCGGCTCGCACCGCCGAATGCGCAGCTGCTCACCTTCGGGTTGACCGCCACCTTTGCGCAATACAGCCGGCTGCAGACGCTCGACCTCTCGGACCCCGGCTCGTCGAAGATCGAGCAGCTTCTCTCCAGCGGCCGGCCGACACTGGTGCTACTCGACGTGGCGGACATCGAGCGGCAGTGGACCGGGCGGCCACCCTGGGCAAGCTACCGGGCGCTGCGGGACGGACCCGGGCTGCGTCGGCTGGGCGCGCGTGGCGGCTACACCCTCTTCAGCGTTGCGGAACGCGCGCCGTGAGGATCGGTCTGGTCGTCCCCGGGTTCAGCGCGGATCCAAGCGACTGGTGCATTCCGGCGCTGCGCGATCTGGTCCGCCAGCTCGCCCAGGCTGCCGACATCCACGTCTTCGCCCTTCGGTATCCCTATCGGGCCGGGCAGTATGAGCTCTTTGGCGCCCGGGTGACCGCCTTCGGCGGCGGCGAGGCGCGCCGTCGGGGGAGCTTAGGGCTATGGGGCCGGGCCGCCATGGCGCTGGCGGCCGAGCACCGTCGCCGCCCGTTCGACGTGCTGCACGCGTTCTGGGCCGGGGAGACCGGTGCGCTGACCGCGCTGGTCGGCCGGGCCCTCGCCATCCCCACGGTGGTCAGCCTGGCGGGCGGCGAGCTGGTGGGGCTCAAAGACATCGGGTACGGGGGTCTCCTCCGGCGGGCGGAACGCGTGAAGACGCGGCTGGCGCTCCGGCTCGCCCACGTCGTCACGGCCGGCTCCACGCTGGCGCTGGCACTGGCGCAGCCCTGGCTGCGTCCGGCGGCGGCGTCCGGTGCCAGGAGAATTCCGCTCGGCGTCGACCTCTTGAGGTTCACCCCGGTGCGGCTCTCACCGGGTGATGGTCCAGCGCGCATCCTGCACATCGCGTCGCTGGCTGGCGTCAAGGATCAAGCCACGTTGCTGCGCGCGGCGGCCTTGCTTCGGCAACGCGGCTATGTATTCGAGCTGGAACTGGTGGGCAGCGGACCGCTCGAGCCGGAGCTCAGGTCGCTCGCCAGCCGGCTCGGCCTAGACAACGTGGTCCGATGGCGGGGAGCCATCGGCCACGAGCGGTTGCCCGGCGAGTACCCACGCGGTCAGCTGTTCGTGCTGAGCTCGCGGCACGAGGCGCAGGGGATGGCCGCGCTGGAAGCCGCCGCGTGCGGCCTGCCGGTGGTCGGCACCAGGGTCGGCATCATCCCCGAACTTGCCCCCGACGCCGGTCGGGTCGCCCCGGTCGGCGATGCGGTCGGCCTCGCGGATGGGATCGCCGAGCTCCTGGATGATCCCCCGGCCTTGGCTCGCCTGGGGTGCTCGGCCCGAGAGCTCGCCGCCGCCGAGTTCGGGCTGGAGCGGTGCGCCGCTCGGTTCCTCGATTTGTACGCTGAGGTTACGGCTCGATCGCGTAACCGCCATCCGTAGGTGAGCGGGTGAGGGTTCGACGTGGCCACCGCGCGAGCGCGGCGGTCTTCGCGCGCCGGGCGGCGTCGGTCCTGGTCCGTGGGGCTCCGGGGATCTTGATCGGGGTCGTGCTGACGGGACTCCTGTGGTTGGGGCTGATCCCGGTGGCCTTGCGCCTCTACGCGCAGCGGCGCTCGCTCGCAGGCACCTATGTCTCCTGGCTTGTTGATGTCCTCGTGCTGGGCTTGAATACCGCGCTGCTGGTCGCGCTGGTCAAGGTCGATGGCCTGGAGAGGCCGAAATGAGGATCTGCGCCATCAGCGCGTTTCCCCCGACCATCGCCGGAACTGCCGATTATGGGGCGCACCTGGTCCAGCATCTCGCGCGCGATCCAGGGGTGGAAGCCGTGATCGTCCTCGCCGACCAGAGGGCCGGAGCGCCCCACCGCGAGCGCATTGGACGCGTCGACGTGCGTCGAGTTTGGAGACGGGATCGCGCCGGCACCAGCCTCGCGCTGCTGCGCGAGCTTCGGGCGGCGCGCCCCGACGTGGTCTGGTTCAACCTCGGGCTGACCATGTTCGGGACTGGCCCCGCGGCCGCGGCTCTGGGGCTGATCGCGCTCCTGTGCCCGAGCGTGCTCGGATACCGACTGGTGGTCACCCTGCACGAGCTGCCCCCTCTCTCCAATTTCGCCGGGCTGGGTCTTCGCGCCGGTCCCGGACATTTCGCCGCATCCCTAGTGCCGAGGGTCGTGCTACGGGCCGACCGGGTGGTGGTGACCCTCGATCGCTACCGCCGTTTTCTGACCGACCTGTGCGGGGCCGGCAATGTTGTGCACATTGCGCACGGCGCGTACAGCGAACCGGAGTTCGCGGACGAACCGGAACGGGAAACGGCGCTGGTGTTCGGTACCTTTGGCCCGCACAAGGATCCGGGACTCGTGGCGGAGGCGGTGGCGCGCCTGCGCCCGAGGCGACCCGCCATCCGGCTGGTGGTGGCCGGCGCCGATCACCCACGCTTCCCAGGCTTCATGGCAGACTGTCGCGCCCGCCACCGATTGAATGGGTCGTGGATCGGCTACGTGCCCGCGGAGCGGCTGGGGGCGCTCTTCGCGGCGGCGACGGTGGTGGTCGTCGCTCCACGGGCGTCCAGCGGGTCGTCGGGGGTGATCTATCGCGCCATGAGTCACGGCCGAGCGGTGCTCGCCAGCGACCTGCTCGACTACCGGGGGCTCGCCCATGACGAGGGCCTGGAGCTGGCGTGGTTCGAGCCCGGGAACCCGGCCAGCCTCGCCAGCTCGCTCGACGTGTTGCTCGGCGATCCCAAACGTCGCCGCCGGCTCGCCATGCACAACCTCGAAGCCTTGCGGCGGCTGGGACCGAGGCAAACCGCCGAAGCCTATCTCGCCGCGTTCGACAAAGCAGACGGATGGGCGATGGCCCGGCCCGATAGGCGAGGCGGCCACCTGGCACCGGCACTCGAGGCGGGCGGGGAGGCGTGAAGGCCGTTCGAGGTCCGCTGCTCGGTGTGTGGCTGGCGCTCTGCTTCCATGGCCCGCTGGTCGCGACCGGGCTCTACCGGTATGGCTGGGACGCCACCACGCATATGTTCTTCGCCGACCACTACCGCCGAGCGTGGTTCGGGCCGTGGGAGCCGCGCTGGTTCGGCGGGTTCTCGGTCAGCTCGTATCCGCCTCTCGTCCACCAGCTCCTGGCGTTGCTGAGCGTTCCGCTTGGGTATGACGGCGCCTTCGCGGTCCTCCTCCTGCTGACCCTGGTGGCGTTTCCGGTCGCGGTCTGGCGCTTCTCCCAGCTGTTTGTGCCTCCCGCGGCGGCCAGCTCGGCCGCCGTGGTGGCGGTGTTCCTGCCTGGAGTGCCGCTGGCCGCCTACGCCTACGGCCAGCTGCCGACCCTGGTCGCCCTTACGCTCACCCTGTTCCTGGTGTTCGAGTGCACCCGCTTCGTCGAATCTGGTGGCCACCTCAAGCTTGGACTGATTACGGGGCTGGCCGGGACGGCCTTCGCGGCGCATCACGCCACGCCCCTCTTGTTCCTGCCGCCGGCGTTGCTCGCCGGACTATCCACAGTGTTGCGCGGGGTGGACGGCGGCATGGGCGCCGTGCGCCTTCGCCGTGCGTTGATGACCGCGGCCGCCGTCGCCCTTGCCGGCATTGTGGCCATCGCCCCCTTCTGGTTGTGGGCCAACGGCGGGATCCACCAGGCGTTCATCCCGCACAATAGCCGGGCCAACTTCCTGCTTGACTCCGGCGCGCAGGCGCTCTACCTGTGGGGCGTATACGGCGTTCTTCCCGCGCTGGCGCTCTTCGGCTTGCGGCTCCACCCCGATCGCCGCACCGCCGCCGCGGCCATCCTGGCGGGCTGCCTGGGGATCCTGGGCCTGGGCGGCACGACCCCCATCCCCTCGGTGCTGTTCGGACGGCAGTGGCAGTGGCTCACCTACGATCGGTTCGCACTCTGGGGCGCGGTCGCGCTGCTTCCCCTGGCGGGTCTGGCGCTTGACCGCCTCCTGTCGGCACGCGTGGCCGTGACCCGCGCCCTAGGGCTTGCCGCCCTGGCTACGCTCCTCGCCTACTCCAGCGCCAACGCGGTCATGGCCTTGCTCGGACCGGCCCTCCCCTATCAGCGAGACCTGCGACCGATCGCGCAGTTCCTGAACGACGGACGCTCCCAGTGGCGGTATCAGACCTTCGGCTTCGGGATTGATGCGGTGCGCCTCGGCACCATGACGTCGGCCACCACGCTTGACGGCGCGTACTACTCGGCGAGACGCGTCCCGGAACTGACGACCAGTGGGATTGGCATGCTGGATGGCGCGCTCTGGTGGGATTCCTCCGGCGGCGTGCTGCGTCGCGTGCTGGCCCGGGCCGACGAGTATTCGATCCACTGGGCCTTCGTCGTGGACCCGCACTATGACAGCTACCTGCTCCAGGCTGGCTTTGCCCCTCGCGGAACGCTGGCTGGGGGAATCGAAGTCTGGGAGAACGCCGCCGCCCCGCCCGTGCCGGCCAGCGCGCGTGGCTTCGCTGCTCCGGACTTCCCGGGCATCCTCTGGGGGACTCTGCCGCTCGCGTTCGCCATCCTCACGCTGGCCTTCGCGCTGGTGAGGCGGTGGACCGTCGTACCCGGGTGGACGAGCCATGAGCCCGCGGCGCCGCACGTCTCGCCTAGCCCTGCGGCCAGTCTGGCCCTCCAGTAGCGAGCGGTGAGGTGAGGTGAGGGCAACGGCCGCCCGCTTCGGGTGGGTGGCGCTGTGCCTCGTCCCCCTGTCCCTCGGCGTTGGCCGTTTCTGGTATCTGTACATCGCTCCCGGCGAAGGTATCCCGTACCAGTACCGCTCGGTCGCGCTTTCGGCGACGGATGGACTCGCGGCGCTGACCTGCGTCGGCTGGCTCGCCTGGCGCTGGCGATCCGGACCGCAACCTGGCGTGCCCCGAGGCACCGGCTTCGTCCTGGCGGCGCTCGCGCTACTGGCCCTGGCCGCCGCCGCGAGCCTGAACGCGGCGGTCGACCGGTCGATCGCGCTGGGTGTCACCGCCCAGCTGGCGATCCTGGTCCTGTTCTTTCTGGCTGCCAGCGACCTGCTCGCGCGCTTCCCGCGGCGACACGTGCTCACCGTCGCCTCGGTCGCGGTCGTCTCGCAGGCCCTGCTCGCAGCATGGCAGGCCGTTGCCCAGAGCACTACCCCGGCCGGGCGGCTCTTCAATGGGTGGGCGACGGAGCTGACTGCCCATGATCAGGGAGCGAGCGTGGTCATGCTGCCGGTTGCCGGCCGCTGGCTGCGGAGCTACGGCACCTTTCCGCATCCCAACATCCTCGGTGGCTTCCTGGCACTGAGCCTCGCCCTGATCGCGATCAACGACGATCCACGCCTCAGCCGGCTGCGCGCGGTGGCCCTGGTGGCCGGCCTGGTCGCCCTGCTGCTGACCTTCTCACGGGCGGCCTGGCTCGCCGTCCTGCTGGGGGCCGCGACGGGGCTGTTCGCCACACCAGGCGCCAAGGTCACCCTGCTCAGGATTCGCGGGCGACTCGCCGTCGCGCTGGCGCTTGCGCTGTTTATGCTGGTCGTCCTCGTCCGAGTGGGGAGCCAGGGGTCCCTGGTCGAGCGGAATTCGATGGACACCCGGCGCTTCTACGACTCGGTGGCGTGGAAGGTCGTCGCCCGAGGCATCCCGGTCGGCGCCGGAAACCTCGTGCTGGCGCAGCAGCACCTTCTGGGGGCTGCCTCGGCGGGAAGCGAGCCCGCCCACGACGTGTTCCTCATCGCCCTGGCCGAGCTGGGACCACTCGGCCCGGCCGCGTGGCTCTCGATCCTCGGCAGCCTGCTGGCCGTTGCCTGGCTGCGGCGCGCCGACCGGAGCGCCCGCGCCGGTCCACTCGTCGCCGCGGCCGTGCTGGCCCCACTGCTTCTCTTCGATCACTACCTCTGGACGCAGTCGCCCGGTCGCGTGCTGCTCGTGTTGACACTCGCGTTGCTCATGAGCCTCCGAGCTGCGCAGGGCAGCGACAAGCAGCCCGGCGCGGCCGGCCGCCAAGTGGAGACATCCGCGGCGGCGTGCTGCCGGCCACCAGGTTCTCTGAATACGTTCGCTGGGAGTTAAAGGCGCAGCCGTAAGCAGGCTGAGTCGGCTACGTTATGAAACGCAGAACCTATTCACCGGGGAGGCCAGTTCATGCGTATACGTTCGCTCGTGATCGCCCTGGGTGCCGCAATCGCCCTCGGCGGTCTTTCCGCCTATGCGGCGAACTCCCATGGCTCGGCAGTCAGTAGCTTCGCCAGGACGACCACGCTCCAGGGAGCTCTCCGCGGTGACGCGGTCAGCGACCTTGCCAGCGTGCACGGTGCCACCAGTTCGACAACCTTCCGCACTGGCACGGCGAAGTCCAAGGACGAGGCGAACGAGAGCCCGGCTTGCGTGGCGGCTGAGAATGCCATCACGGCTCTTCGAGCCGCGGACCGGACCGAAGACCAGACTGAGCACGGCGCCACCGGGGCGACCACCATCACCAGGACGGCCGATCGCGCGGAGGATCGGACCGAGCGAGCGAGCGCTGAAGCCGCGCGCGACGCCGTCCAGGCAGCCTGCCGTCCGGCGCGCACCGTGGCGTGTACCGCGGCCATGGATGCCCTGAGGGCCCTGCTTACCGCCGATCGGGCGGAAGACACGGCCGAGCCGCGCCCGGCGACTGACGCCGCGCGGGCGGCCGACCGGATTGAAGATGCCGCGGAGAAGCAGGCGCACCGGACCGCCATTCAGGCAGTCATCGCGGCCTGCGGCGACCGGCGCTAAGTCCGGCCACCACTACCTGAATCTTGGGGGGAGGGGTCCCCTGCCCCCGTTTACGAGCTGATACCCCCTCCCAGCCCTCGCCCAAGGGGGACGGAGATTTGCCCCGTCGCAGTCGGGAGAGCTCCGAAGGGGTAGCTATGCAGGCTGGGGTTCGGGAACCTCTGCCCGTAAGCGAACTCAACTGTTTGCGTTAGTAAAGGGCAAGACCGGTAAAGGGAGGATTCCTCATGCGTTTCCGATCCATCGTCGTTGCCGTAGCTGCCATCCTGGCCCTGGGCGGGCTCTCCGTCTACGCGGCCAGCTCGCACAGCCTCGCCACCGCGACTACTCAGGGGCCCCTGCATGCTGACAGCACGGACCTCCAGGCGACGGCGACCCCGATTCCCATCGTCAGCTTTCTACCCAGGGTCTCCACTTCACTTCCATTGACCAACACGACCACCACGACGACCACCACGGCGACCACCACGGTTGCCCAGCAGGCCGAGACCTGCGAAACCGCCGAACCCGCGGAAGCGGCTGAAACCGGCGAAGACGCCGCTGAGGCGACCGAGCCGGCCGAGACCGCCGAGACGGCGGACCAAGACACCGGCGAGAACGCGACGACCGAGGAGGATAACGACCAGGCGGAGGCGGCCTGCACGCCCCCGAGCGCGGCGTGCGTGGACGCCCTGGCCGCCCTGAAGGCCCTTCAAACCGCCGACCGCACCGAGGACGCGGCGGAAGTCAAGCCCACGACCGACGCCACCAGGGACGCGGACAAGATCGAAGATGCCGCAGAGAAGCTAGCCAAGCGTACCGCCATGCAGGCTGTGATCGCGGCCTGCGGCCACGGCGAGCACGGCGACTAACTAGCGTTCGACTTCTTCGATGAAGGGAAGGAATCACCGCTGGTTCCTTCCCTTCGAACTACCTAGGGACGCCCTACGCGCGACACCCTCCCCTGCCCCTCCCTGGAGGGAGGGGACAATCTCTAGTCGGCCACTCCCTTTCTGCCGACAACGTCGTCCGGCAGCAGGCGCACCAGCAGCTCACCCGGGACCGCGTTTCTAGCCGCGTAGCGGTCGGCGACCGCCTCTCCCATGTAGCGGGCCGCAATCCGGCGGGCCCACAGCCGCATCTCGATGAGGTCTTCACCCAGGCGCGCTCGACCGTTGATGCGCACGAAGGCGTAGGGTGGGCGCTCTTCGTCGACGCACATCGAGACCCGGTCATCGCGGCGCAGCGCCCGGCCGCGAACGGTCTCGGCCCCGGTCGTGAACACGACATCGTCCCCGTCCAGGACAAACCAGACCGGAAGCACATACGGCTGGCCATCAAGCCGCGTGATGGCAATCTTGCCGGTGCGCGTCCCCTCCATCAGGAACGCACGCCGCTCAGCCTGAGTCATCTCTCGCATCGCCCGCGCCTCCTCTCCCTAGAAGTGTTCCCGAAGCTGGGCAAACCGCTCCAGCACCAGCAGCCGGCCATTGGCCGGAACCAGCTCTTCGAGCTCGAGGCTCCAGGTGACCGGGTGCGGGATGAAGACGGCGTTCAGACCGGCCGCCAGGGCGGCGTTGATATCTGACCGCGGCGAGTTGCCCACCATCCACGTCCGTTCCGGCTCCATCTGACGTTCGTCGACCAGCACCCGGTAGGTTTCGGGATTCTTCTCACCGACGACCGCCGTGTGCTGGAAGTAGGGAGCCAGACCCGACCGCTCGATCTTCAGCTTCTGCTCCTCGGCGTGGCCCTTGGTGAACAGGGTCAGATCATGGCGATCAGTGAGATACGCCACCGTCTCCAGGACGCCGTCCAGCAGCCGTAGCGGTTCCTGCCTGATGCGCTCGCCAAAGCTGACGACCGTGGCCACGTCCTCCGGCCGCAGCTCGCGCTCGCAGAGCCGCTCGTAGCACTCGCGCAGGTTGCGCGCGAAGGCGACCGACCCGTAGCCGTGCACCCGGCTGTTGAGTCGCTCAATCTCATCGAGCGACGCTCGCACCTGTGCCCGAGTCATCGACGAGTGAGCCAGGAAGTCAATGAAGGCGTCGATCGCCCGCTCGAAGTAGATGTTGTTTTCCCAGAGCGTGTCGTCGGCGTCGATGATCAGGTCGCGGCGATCCATGGGCTCAGCGTAGCGCGCGCCAGCCGGGACCGCCGTCCGCTGGGATGGACTGTCCCGGCAAGCTCACGGTGGAGACGGAGAGTGAGCTGATGCAGCACGTCCAGGTGCATGCCAAAGCGGTTCACCCCGACCTGCAGGTCACCCCGGAGCTACAGCGCCAGATCAAGAGCCTGACCAAGACGGTCTAAGCCCGGATTCGCCCTCGTTACGACCAGGGGGTCTTCGGTTTCGCCTGCTTCTCGCCGTCGACGATGATGTCCACCTTCTCGTTGTAGAAGGCGAGCAGATTGTCGATCCGGGTGCATTCCGGGATCGGCGGCGAGTAGCTCCACACGAAGTCCGGGTAGTCGCGGTCGCCGACCCTGACCGACCAGTACATGGCTTTGCCCTTGTAGGGGCAGCGTGACTGCGTCGCCGTCGGTGTCAGCAGGTCCATGCGGATGTCCAGCTTGGGGATGTAGTACCGGGTGGGGAGGCCGGTCTCGAACAGGAGGTGCGGCCGGTGGGTATCCGCCACGGTCACCCCGTCCACCACCACCTGGACATGCCGCGAGCTAGTGACGACGTCCACGCGGTGATAGGGGTCCCGCGGGTGGACCCAGACTTCGTCGTCCTCTTCGAACCAGGCGTCCATCAGGTCCCACTTGAAGGCGACGTAGCCGGGGTACGCCTCACGTTCCCAGGCTGCGCGCTCCGCCACCCGGTCGCCTACCTTCACGGTCCAGAGCCGCTCGCCCGCCCTGGTCAGCAGATCCATCCGGACGTCGGCCTGGGGAAAGTAGTAGATGCCCAGCTTCTTCGGTTCGAGCAGCAGCATGACTCGCTGGCTATCGGCCACAAACGTATTCCCGAACCGCACCCGCACCCGGCGGGGACTCAGCTCGAACCGCGCCTCCGCGCCCCAGGGTCGCTCGATGGTGTTGATCGTCCGCTCTTCGAGGGTGCTAGCCATGAGAGTCCCCTTCTTTTCCTAGTACTGCTGGTTTTCTCTATACGGACAGCCTACCCCCGATACGTGGAGACGGCGCGGGCTGAATCCGGATTCGAGCCGGGCTCAGGCAGCCGGAGCGTAACAATTGCGCCCGGAGCTGTAGGCGGGCGTCTGAGCTGAGTCGGCCCACCGCCTGTTACTTTGCCTCAACTTCCGGACAACCTCCGCAAGAGCATAATTTTCGAAACACGATCATTTTGGGAATACGGGAGGTGTGCGCCATGGCTCAGCAGCTGGACACGAGTAAAGGCTGGTGCTGCGACGGGAGGACGTGGATCGAGCACGCGCAGACGGACGGCCAATGCTGTCAGCCGCAGGGCCAGAAGATCGAGGCTCTGCCAGCCGATGGCCAGCGGAAGGCACGGGAGCGATTGGCCAAAGCGTAGCCGTGGCTAGTGTCCCTTTCGCAGGCTGCCGATCAGGATTGGGGTGGTGGTGGGCAGCTGCTGCTCCCCTGGCTCGATCGTAATCGCCAGCTGGTCAAACCGGGGCACATCACCGGAGATGGGGGCCGCCACGTTGCCATTGGGATCGGCGCTGATCCCTTCGTCCACCGGGACCCCACCCTTGATCAGCCAGATCTCGTAGACATGGCCGGCCGTCAGCCTGGGCAGCCCGCTTACGGTGAGCACGGCTTGCTGGCGGTCTCTGAAGTAGACCAGCCTAGCGTCCGCGCCCGGTGCTCGAGTGGGGTCGCCCTGGAACGTGTACGCCAGCGGCTGCTGACTCTGCGATAGCTGATAGCCAATCAGCCCGCCGACCCCCAGGGAGACCAGCAAGGCGGCCGCCACTGCCAGGTACGCGCGTCGGGGGGCCCACCTCGGCATGCGGGAGGCTCGCCGGATGGGCACTATCGCGGCCGCCGGGCCCGAGACCGTCCCGGATTGGGATGGATTCGCCGCCACCGCTTGCCTGATGCGCTGGCGCAACTCGGGGGGCGGCTGCACCTCGCCGGCGGTCAGCGCCAGGAGGGACTGGGTGGTGCGCAGCTCGGCCGCCGCCGCCGCCTGTTCGGGACACCCGGCCAGATGCTCCTCCAGCCGTCGGGCCTCCGCAGCGGTCAGGGCGTCGAGCGCGTAGGCGCCCAGCAGCTCGTCGGCTTCGGCGTGGGTTATGGTCATGGCGTCACCCCGCGGGCCTGGAGATAGCTGCGCATCTTCTCCAGCCCCATGCGCAGGCGGCCCTTGACCGTCCCCAGGGGGAGGTTCAGGTGCCGCGCAATCTCCGTGTGCGTGTAGCCGCGGAAGTAGGCGAGCTCCAGGGCGAGCCGCTGGGCTTCGGGAAGCTGCTGGAAGGCCTCCAGGATCTGCTTGCGCTCCAGGTCCAGCGCCACCGTTTCCCAGGGGTCGGGCATTCCGGCCGTGCGCTCAATGGTCTCCAACTGCGCCTCCTGGCGGGTCTTCGCGGTTCCCCGAAGGCGGTCGATGGCGCGGTTGTGGACGACCGAGAGTAGCCAGTTCCGGAGGCTACCGCGCGACCCATCGAAGGATCCGGCATTCCGCCAGACTCCAAGAAATGCGTCCTGGACGACGTCCTCCGCGGCATTGCGATCGTTCAGAATCCGCAGCGCCAGTCCGTAGGCGAGGCGGCCGTATCGGTCATAGAGGGACTCAATCGCGGTGGCGTCTCCTCGCTTGAGCTGAGCAGCCATTTCCCCATCCTGGTCGTTGGGCTCCCCGCTCATCCCCTATTCCTCGTATACGCAAGCCGAGCCCCCTCAGATCACCAACCTTATCAATCCGATTGATCCAGAGGCGCCCAAAAGTCGTATGGAAGGGTGACACGTAGAACTAAGGAGGGAGGGATCATGTCCGACCATCTCGACTCCCCTGGACCGATCACGCTCACGATAGGGGACGATTCGGCCTCCGTCGGGCCGCCGATGGGTGATCTGAAAACCGACATCACCGACCTGTACGCCTTCTTGAAGCCCGACGACGACGGTGAGGAGGCCGGCGAGCTCCCCGGCAAGTCGATCCTCATGCTGAACGTGAACCCGCTGGCGCTGGCCGCCGAATTTGAGTCGGGAGCCGAGTACCTGATCAAGGTCGACACCGACAACGACGCGGTCGAGGAAATCACCTTCCGGGTGACCTTCTCCCCGAAGGTGAACGGTCAGCAGACCGGTCGGGTGGATCGGACCGACAGCGCCGGGTCGCAGGTGGTCATCCCGGCCGCGCCGGTCTCGTTTGGCGCCAATGCCGCCATCACCACCAACGGACCCTATCGCTTCTACGCGGGCCTGCGCAGCGATCCCTTCTTCTTCGACCTCCTCGGGTTCATCGACGACTTCAACTTCGTCAATGGCGACTTCTTCGCCGACAAGAATGTGTTCGCCATCGTCCTTGAGGTTCCCAACAGGGCCCTGGGACGGACTCCAGCCACCACCTCCCTGTGGGCGCGGACCCGCGTCATGCAAAACGGTTCGCTGGTGAACGACGACCGGGTGGGTCGGGCGGCCATCAACACCGTGTTCAATCATGGCGTGGACAAGAACATCTTCAACGGCCTCGAGCCGAGTCAGGACTCCACCGCGGTGACTAACGAAGGGATGACCTTTGTCCAGAGCTTCATGAACACGCTGAGCGCGCTGGGCGGATCGCCGGCTCTCGCCACCGTACTCCTCCCGGACGTCCTCAACTACGACTTTTCCAAGCCAACCGATTACGCGAAGCTGAATGGGCGCCGGCTGCGAGACGACGTGATCAGCATTTCGCTCAGCCTGGTGACCAACGGTGGCCTGACGACCGACAACGTAGGACCGCACACGGACTACCTTGACCGCTTCCCGTACGCCGGGACACCGCACTAGGAGGGTGGGAGCCATGAAGCAGCTCGATCGACGCCAATTCCTGGGGATGGCCGCGGCCGGCTCGGCCGTCGCTCTCGCCAGCGCCGCCGTCCCGATGAGCGGGATTCTGACCTGGACCGGCGAGCGGGCCCTTACATTCCGAGCCGTGGCCGGTCTGCCGAAGCATCCACTACCGGTGTATGCGTCCTTCGTGGTCGAGGGCGCCGTGAACCTGGATCGCGGTACCGGGACCGTGACCAAGAGCCTCTTTGCGGGGGCCCCGGAAGCCATGAGCACCATCCTGTTCCCCGGTACCGTGCGATCGATCCGAGTGACTGGCGTGCAGCGCTCGGGCGATACCGTCAAGATTGCCGGGGTGGTCGTCGGTCAGCCCACGCTCGGGCCACGGGAGAAGGGCATCGTTTCGATCGTGATCAACCAGGCGGAGAAGACGGCGCACGCTGACTTCCTCGGCACCGCGGTTCGGCTGCGAGTGCAATAAGCGCTTACGGCAGGCGCGTTCGAAATCCTCCCCGCTTCATGTCCCTCCCCCTCAGGGGAGGGACCCGGGGGAGCCAGGTCCTACAAATCGCCCAGCCGGTGCTCGATCAGCGCCCGCTCGGCCGGGTTGGTCGCCAGCTCCAACGCCCGGGCGTCAGCCTCTCGGGCTTCCTGATTTCGATCCAGCGCCCGGAGAAATTGGGCTCGCGTCGCGTGGAACAGGTGGTAGTCATCCAGGTCGGCGACCAGCCTGTCGACTTCCTCCAGGGCTGGAATCGGGCCGGCGACATGGAAGAGGGCGATGGCGCGGTTCAGCCGCACCACCGGTGTCGGCCAGAACGCCAGAAGCGAGTCATAGAAGATGAGGATCTCGAGCCAATTCGTCTCCACCCACGACGGCGCTTGGGCGTGCACGGCGGCAATCGATGCCTGGACCTGGTACGGACCAGGGCGCCCGAGCCGGGCAACCTGTTCGATCAGCTGGCGAGCCTCGTTGATGGCCGCATGGTCCCACCGGCTGCGATCCTGGTCTTTCAACAGCACTATCCCACCGCTGGCATCGAACCGAGTTTGGGCGCGCGACAGATGCAGCCGCATCAGGGCCAGCAGGCCGATCGCCTCGGGTTCCCCCGGCATCAGGCGCACCAGGAGATTGGTCAGCCAGAGCGCGTCCTCGGCCAGCTCGCGGCGCTCCGGTAGGGCTCCGCCGCTGGCCAGGAAGCCCTCGTTGAAAGTCAGGTAGAGCACGGCCAGGACCTGTCCGAGCCGATCGGCCATCTCCTCGGGCGGCGGCACGCGGTACGGGATGCCGGCTTCGACGATTTTGCGCTTGGCGCGCACGATGCGCTGCGCGATCGTGGCTTCGTTGGTGAGGAACGCTCGGGCGATCTCGCTGGTGGTCAGGCCGATGACCGCCCGCAGGGTGAGAGCGACCTGCGCCTCGCGCGACAGCGCCGGGTGGCAACACGTAAAGATGAGCTGGAGACGGTCGTCGCCCTCGCCGCGGATCTCCTGGGGCCGCGACCCGACCAGGAGCGATAGCTTCTCCTGGTACTTCGCCTTCCGCCGAAGGCGGTCCAGAGCTTTCCGCCGGGCCGTGGTGAGGAGCCACGCTCCAGGCTTGTCCGGGATCCCATCGGTGGGCCAGTGCTCGAGCGCCTCGACCACGGCCTCCTGCACCAGTTCCTCGCCCAGATCGAAGTCGCCGAGGAAGCGGACCAGGGCTGCGGTTAGCCGGCCCGCTTCCTCGCGAAAAACCTTGGTGAGAGCGAGATCGACCTGGGTATTCCGTCGTCCTTGCGGAGGAGGGTGATGCTTGGGTTCCGCTATCGCCTACATGCCCTCGCGCTCGATGACGGGCCGGATCTCGACCTTGCGGTTGAACACTCCGACTCCCGGCCAGGTCTTGGCGATGGCGATCGCCTCATCGAGGTTGGCCACGTTCACGATCCCGAACCCGCCAACCGTCTCCTTGGACTCCGAGAATGGTCCATCGGTGACGACCGCCTTTCCACCGTTCACTTTGACGGTGGTCGCCGTGTGCGGCGGCTGGAGCTGGTGTCCCTCGGTGATCTTGCCCTTCTGGGCCAGGTCGGTCCACCACTCCCCGATGCGGGCATAGGTCTCATTGCGTTTCGCCTCGGGAACCTGGTCCGGAGACCCTTCCTCAATAAACGACAGCATGTACTTCATGTCCATCCTCCTCGGACCCTCGTCGGCCCGTTATCTATTCTGCCCTGTCGACGAACGGCGGGCGCCGCAAATCGACAAGGGGGCGGGTCAGCTGCGTTTGCGCAGCTCGGCGGGACGGACGATTGTAATGTAGCCGGCCTCCTGGATGATGTCGCCGCGGCCGGCGAGTCGAGACAGCGCGCGGTTGACGTTCTCACGGCTGGCCGCAACCATACCCGCCAGGGTTCGCTGGGTGAGGTGCATATCGATCCGGACGCCCTGGCTGGTCTTCTGGCCGTGCTCGGCGGCGAGATCGAGCAGCTTCCGCGCCACCCGGCCGGGGATGTCGAGGAACACCGCCTCGGAGAAACTCTCGTCCACCCGCCGCAGGTGTCCGCACAGCACTCGGATGATATGCCGGACCGCGGCTGGGTTCCGCTCCAGGAAGTCCAGCAGTGCCTGCCGCTCCAGAGTCAGACACTCGGTCGGCTCCATCGCTTCGGCGTCCATGCTTCGGACCGGCTCGTCGTCGAAGAGGCTCACCTCGCCAAAGCTGTCGCCCGGAAGGAGTACCGCGAAGACCGCCTCGTTGCCACCTGTCCCCATCCGGGCGATCTTGACCTGGCCTCGCATGATGACATACAGGACGCCAGCCGGATCGCCCTCGTGGAAGAGATATGAGCCAGCGGTGTAGGTGCGCACCCTGGCGGCCGCAGCCAGCGGCTCGAGTTCACCAGCCGGTATCCCCTGGAACAGGGCCGTCCGGGAGAGGACCGGCAGGGGATCCATGGCGGCATGATAGGTCGGCGCAGAGGAAAAGAGAAGGGCAGCCACCGGGCTGCCCAAGCGCGCTCGGGTAGTGATCGGAAGGGCCCTTTACGAAAGAGACGACCTGCTCGCAGCGGTACGTTTGCTCGCGACTCGCTTGCTAGCCACACGCTTGCTGGCCACACGCTTGCTGGCTACGCGCTTGCTCGCCACTCGCTTGCTCGCGATGCGCTTGCTGGCTACGCGCTTGCTAGCGATTCGTTTGCTCGCCGCCCGCTTGGTCGCAATGCGCTTCGGACTCTTTCTCACACTCACGGTTTCGGTACCTTCGGCCATACTGTCACCTCCTTTCTTTGAGCTGCCACCACGATGGACTCACCTTGATCTGACTACCATGCCGTTCATCACACCCCAGGTGTGCCGTTCGTCACTCGCCCTCACTCGGCTTCTCCAGAAACTCCATGGGGACCGGTTCGGGCTTGGGCTGGCAGATCCCGCAGTAGAGGGCGTCATCGAGCGCCAGGCCCAGCAGGTGCCCGTTTGACGGGAACACCTCCAGGAAGAAGGGCAGGGTCTTGGCATCGTCCTTGCAGATCGCCCGCCCGCAGAAGCGGCAGACCCCCTGGGCGGCTAAGCCGCAGACCCAGCACTGCATCAGGAGCGCCTCCGCATCCGATGGCCACCAACCTGTCGCGCCGCGGCGGTCGCGGCGATCTCCTCGTCCAGCCGCAGGTAGCCGCCCACCAGGTCGCGGAAATCCCGGCTGCCCAGCCGCCAGACCGAACCTGGCTCGACGCCCTGGACGGTGGCATTTCGGGGCGTCCCGTGCAGGAGGGCGAGCTCGCCGAAGTAGTCGCCCGGGTGGAGGAGGCGCAGCCGCCGCTGAACCCCTTCCCGGCGCACCTCGACCGTCCCCTCGCGAACGACATAGAACGCATCCCCCGGCTCGCCCTCGCGGACGAGGGCGTCCCCGCGGTCGAAATCCGAGACTGTCAGCTTGACGGCCAGCAGATCCAGCTCCCGCTCGTCGAGATCCTGGAACAGTCCCACCTCCGAAAGCTGCCCACGCTCCTCCAGTGCCGCCCGCACTCGGGTCTGCCACTCGACCGTCCCGGCCAGCTCCTGCCAGAACGCGCGTTCTTCGAAGATCAGCACGGTCAAATCAATCTCGGCGAGAACGGTAGCGGCTCGGCGGCCGGCCCCCAGCAGCGCCCGCTCACCGAAGAAGTCTCCTTTGCCCAGGTGCGCGACTTCGCGATCGTCCACCAGCACCGTCGCCTGCCCGGAGGCGATGACGAAGAACTGGCTGCCCTGGTCCCCCTGCCGCACCACCTGGTTGCCGCGGCGATAGCGCTTGAGCCGAGCCGAGCGCGCCAGGCGGTCGATGGCGGGCGCCGGCAGGCTCTCGAGGAAGGCCAAGTCTTCGAGCAGACGCAGCCGGTCGCGGACGAGGATGCCTTCGATGGCCTGACGGGCCGCTCCGGGTGCCTGGCGAAGGCGCTGCTGGTAGCGCCAGAGACGCCGCCCCAGGGTGATCGTAATCGGCACGAAGATCACCGCCACCACCACGACCGCGAAGGCCCGCCCGAGGAAGCCAGGCGATTGCCACAGCGGGCGCACGATGGGCCGCAGCCGGCGCATCCAGAAAAGGACCGCGAAGTAGATAGAGAGGGATGAGTAGAGGGCGGCCAGGATGCCGAACACGGCGTACAGGACCTCGCGCCGCGTGAACCGCTGCCGGTCCAGTAACTGGCGCCACATGGGGCCCTTGATAAAGCCCATGGCTCGCTCTCGGAGCTCGGGGATTTCGAGCCAGTCCATCAGGATGTAGTAGCCGTCCAGCTTGAGGAGTGGCATCAGGTTGAACGCGTCATCGATGTACGAGACGATCGCCAGCTTGAACAGCACGGTGGTGATCAGCCAGCCGGGCGGCAGGATGAAGACCAGGATGGCGCTGACCCCGGCCAGCATGAAGCCCGAGTAGGGGCCGGCCCAGGAGACGGCGATCCGCCGCCGCCACGGCTGCAGCCACGCGTCGGTCACGTCCACGTAGAAGGCGGGCATGAAGTAGAAGAGCAGGAAGCCGCCCTCGGGGACGCGCCCGCCGAAATGCTTGCAGGTCACGGCATGGGCGCTCTCGTGGACGAAGGTGACCACGTAGTAGGCGACGACCAGGGCCAGCAGCCCGGCGATCCCAGACCCGGCAATCGGCGCAAACGGATCGCGCCCACTCAGGATCTCGCGGGTGGCCGTAGCGATGCCAGCGACGGTGATCACGACCGTGGCCACCAGGACCGGGCGGGTGAAGAAGATCCAGCCGATGTGGTCGTGCATCCACGTCACGAAGCGGTCGATGCCGCGCAGCGGGACGCGCATCATCAGCAGGCCACCCTCGGTCAGCGCCCGGCGGCGCCGTTTGGGCGGATGCAGCCGCAGGCGGAGGTCGTCGAAGATGTCGCGCGGCGGATCGAGGAGGCAGCCGGCCTCCCGCAGGTCGGCCACCAGCTCGGTGACGCCGTTGAGGTCCATGCTGCCCGACGACTCGACGAGGTCGGCCTCCAGGACGGCGAGGCTCCGGGTGCCATCCATCCTGGTCGCCACCTGGTCCTCCTCCTCGGTCAGACGCAGGTATGTGCCGTCACGGCCGATCATGGTGTACCGCTCGCCGTGGCGGCTCCGCAGCCGCGCCCAGGTCAGGCCGGGCCGCAGGTGTGGCACGTAGTTGGCAGGGTCGAGCCGCTCCGCCAGCGCTTCCCAGACGGTTGATTCGGCCGGTGGCGCGACCGCGTCCACCTGCTCGCTCGTCGGCAATCTCCCCTCCTCTCCGCCCGACTATGGGAGGGCACCGGAGAGATGTCAAGCCGCGGTGACAAATGACACAGGGCACCGGTGCCGCTTGGCATAGGCCGTCACGACGAGCGGGACTAGCCTGCCCCTATCACCGAGACAGGAGGAGTGAAATGAATCCGTACTCCGGCGAGCTGGCACACATCCGCGTCAACGACTTCCTCCGGGAGGCGGAGCGCATCACCCTCGCCTCCAAGGCACTCCGCGAACGGAAAACGATCAGGCGCGAGCGAGTGGCCACGGCGACCCTGCGCCGCCCCGTCCGGCAGGCCTGGGTTCTGGCGTCGGCGGCGCTTGCCATCCTGCGAAGCTGACTCTGGTATCGCTTGTCTCTCCCTCCCCCTCAGGGGAGGGCAGGGCGGGGGGTGTCTCTAGACGGCGAGGCGCTTATGTCTCCTCCCCCTTGCGCGGAGGGTGGGGGAGGGGGTCTCACTGACGCTGCTCCTACCCCGGGTCGGTCGCCCGAAGCCGTTCGGCCATCGCCGCAATGACCTTCAAGGCCAGCGCGTCATTCGCTTTGATCGCGTCGCGGAACTGCGCATGGCTCATCACCAGCGCCTCCGCCGGTTGTGTGGTCTTCACCGTCGCCGTGGCCGACCCGCGATCGAGCATCCCGATCTCCCCGAAGAATTCCCCAGCAACCATCCGCCGGACCGGCTGGCCCTTGCGCGAGACCTCCACCTCGCCCGCCAGCAGCACGAAAAACGAGTCGGTCGGCTGGCCTTCCGAGATCAGGATCCTCCCAGGGTCCAGGCTGACCTCGTCCATTCGCGTGGACAGGAAGTCGAGCTCGCTTGACGAGCAATGCGAGAATAGCGGGACCTTGCGCAGGCTGTCGACTTTCTTTGGGGCCACCTAGAACCGCATCTCCATGACGGAATCATAAGGCGACCAGAAGTAGAGGTGAACGAAGCGCCCCTCCCCGACCCTCCCCCTCAGAGGGAGGGGAATGCTGAAAGGTATAGTGTCGGCAGTCATGGCCAGGATGGACGCCCGCGAGCAGCTGAGGCGGGTCCCACTGTTCAAGGGCCTATCCAACGACGAGCTGCAGCAACTGTCGCAGCTGGTCAAGGAGCAGAGCTACAAGGCCGGCGCCCCGATCGTCGAGGAAGGCCAGACGGGCCTGGGTCTGTACGTGATCCGGTCCGGCCGGGCGTCGGTCAAGAAGCAGGGACGGATCCTCAACCACATCGGCCCGAACGACTTCTTCGGCGAGATCGCCGTCCTGGGCGGCGGGCCTCGGACCGCCAGCGTGATCGCCGACGAGGACACCGTCTGCTACACCCTGGCATCCTGGGAGATCAAACCCCTCCTGAACAGGAACGCCAGCCTGACCTACAAGATGCTGGTCGAGGTCGTCCAGCGGCTGCGGGACGATAGCGGCCCGCCGACTAACTAGGACCCCGAGACCCCCTCCCCGACCCTCCTGCGTGAGGAGAGAGCGGCGGGCCCGCTGACTAACAAGGAGCTCCGAGACCCCCTCCCCGACCCTCCCCGCAAGGGGGGACAAGAAGCTGACGAAAACTAGCACGCTGTCAAAAACTCAGCTGTTCGGACGTCTCCTTGGTATGAGCACACCACCGAGAGTCACCAACGAGTCCCGCCCTGAATTCGAGGTTGACGCGCCTGCTCAGCCGAACCTCGACGACCTCAGCGGGGAGGTCAAGACCGTTCTCGACTTGCTCGCCCAACTCCATGAACAGACCCTGGCCCTGGTCGAGGCCCTCAGCGAGATGAACGAGCGTACCTATCAGCCTGCACTCGAGTTCCTGCGCGACATGCAAAACCGAGTCGGTGGCGGGCCCGCCAAGAAATAGCCCAACCTGATCCGCGGCACCCTCCCCCGGCCCTCCCCCGCACGGGGGGAGGGTTCCCTGAGGGAAGTCCGGCCTTAAGCGACGGCCGCCTCGGCAGCCACAGGCTCCGCGGCCACCGCCCTCTTGTTCGAGACGAGCACACAGCTCAGTGCGGCGAGCGCCAGGATAGCGACGCCAACCCCAATCGTGGGCCGCATAGCCAGGATGTATCCCTGATTGAACACGTCGTGCACCAGGTACTGGAGCTGGGTGGCGACCTGCGCCGGCACGTTCGCGGGCAGGTGGATGCCGCCGGTTTGCCCACGCCCCACCTGGAAACCCGTCTTGGCCGCGTTGCTGAAGCCGTTGACAAACGGCGAACGGAATGCCAGCGGCAGTTGCGCCGAGGCGGTCACCGCCTGGTCGTGCAGGGACACCGCCAGTCGGTTCTGAAGCACGGCCCCAACGCCGGCGGCGCCAAACGCCGCCCCCAGCTGCCGGGTGGTGTTGAGGACGCCCGAGGCGGCCCCGGCTTGGTGCGGCTGGATGTCGCGCAAAGCCGTGGTGGTCATGGGAGCGAAGATCATCCCCATCCCAACCCCGGACACGACCAGCGGCAGCACGAAGGTCTGCCAGGTCGAATGCACCGTCGCCAGTGCCGCGACGACGGCCATCCCGGTCCCGAAGAGGGTGAGGCCCCCCATCAGGAAGTACTTGCCGCCGAACCGGTCCGTCAGACGGCCGGCGAAGGGGGCCACGAACATGGAGGCGACCGACATGGGCGCGAAGGTCAGCCCCGACAGCAGCGGCGACATGCCCAGGACCGACTGGGTGTAGATGATCAGGGGCAGCATGATTCCCTGCATCCCGAACGCCATGGCGGCCGCGACCCAGTTCATGATCGAGAAGTTGCGGATGGTAAAGAGGCGCAGCGGCAGCAGCGGCTCGGCCTGGAACTGCTCGAAGACGAGGAAGACGGCGAGGAGCACGATGCCGAAGCCGATCACCATGGGGATGGTCAGCCAACCGGTGATGGTGCCCCAGTCATAGCGCTGGCCTTCGATCAGGCCGTAGACAATGGCGAACAGGGCCACGCTGGACAGCGCGACGCCCACCAGGTCCAGGCGATGGCGCCGGCCCGGGCGCAGGTCCGGGATGAGCACGAAGGTGCCGATCAACGCGATCACGCCCAGCGGCACGTTCATGTAGAAGATCCAGCGCCACTCCCAGTTGGTGACGATCAGGCCGCCCAGGGTGGGACCCAGGATGGTCGAGATACCGGCGACCGCGCCCCAGATTCCGAAGGCGGCGCCCCGGCGTTCCGCCGGAAAGATCGAGGTGATAATCGTAAGCGTCTGCGGCGCCAGCATCGCACCGCCGACACCCTGAAGAACCCGCGCGGCGATCAGCTGGGTGTCTGTTTGCGATAGCCCGCACAGGGCAGACGCCACCGTAAAGAGCACGAGCCCGGCGGCGAACAACTGCCGGGGGCCGAAGATGTCGCCCACCCGGCCGGCCGTGATCAGCAGGACGGCAAAGGCGAGCAGGTAGCCGTTGAAGACCCACAGGACCTGGTCCAGCGAGGTGTGCAGGCTGGTCAGGATGCTGGGCGTGGCCACGTACACGATGGTCATGTCCAGCAGGATCATGAAGAACCCGAGGCTCAGCACCAGCAAGATCGCCCACGGGTTCCGGGTGGTTTCAGTCATTGTTTCCCTCCTCATGTGACTGATTACTCAATAACATCTGAGACCAAAAAAATTCCATCGGTCTACGCGAATCCAAGGACTTCGTGCGCCCAGCGGGCAGGATCGCCGGTCGCCGGCAGGTGCATGCAGGCCGCCACGTTGAGCAGCATGCCGCGGGCGAAGAACTCGCTCAATTCGCGGCCTTCCACCCCACTCAGTTCCGACACCAGGGTGCGGAGCCGGTTCCACCGATCTCGCACCAGACGACGAACGTCATCGTCCCAGCACGCGGCGTAAGCCTGCATCTGCATCAGGGGGGCCTCCGGCTTGGCAAGCAGCCGCATGTACGCATGGCCCATCGCATGCAGGCGAGCCCCAGGACCGGTGAGGTGCGGGTGCCCCGACGGGTCGTGGCCGACGGCCTGGAGCTGGGCCCCGATCTCGGCGTCCGAGCGACCCTCCGCCGTCTTCTTCAGCACCGCCTCGAATCGGTCGAAGCAAGCGTCTACGGTCGCCAAGAAGAGATCCTTCTTATTGGGCCAGAGCCGGAAGATGTAGGGCTGGGAGATGCCGGCCCGCTCGGCGATGGCCTCGGTGGACGTCCCATCCAGGCCGTGGATGGCGAACTCGGCCATGGCCGCCTTGAGAACCTGCTCCCGCCGATCCTCGGCCGACATCCGGTGGGATGCGCCGGAGGCCTTGATCGCCGTCTTCATGTAAGTGATTATTCACTAACTAGCTCGAGTTGTCAAGGGTCCGTGATCGTACCCGTTTTTCGTACATTCAGCCTGCGTGGTGTTCAGTCAGGGCCGGGGGGTTGCCTCCCCGCAAGGGGGAGGGAGAGTCGGAGGCTTCGTTCATGAACGCCCCGTCCTGGCAAGGCCCGCCTGACGCTCCCGTTCCTCGTCGACTGCCGGGAGATGACAGCACCAACTGGCATGCAGTAGGCTAGTCACGGACGCGACCTGACCCCCGGGAGAAGAGCGGAGGGATTGGGGTGAAACCTCCGCCGCGCATCCGGCCTTTGGTCCACGAGTCGCTCCCCATATGGGGCGGCCGCGTCCCTCCCTTCCCTCATCCCCCAGCTGGCAGCGGCGGGAACGCTTAGCCATACTGGGTTCGTATGTGCGTCTCCCCCGACGACTATCAGGACCCTGGCACGCCGAAGGCGGCCCGCGAATCGGAGCGCCGGCTGCAGGCTGACGACGGCGCGTCGATCCGTCTCTTTACGGCCGAGCCCGAGGGCGGGCTGGGCGCCGGTGCCGTCCTGATCATCCACGACATCTGGGGCTACACCGACTTCTATAAGGACCTGGCCCGCCGGATTGCCGCCGAGGGCTACGCGGGCGTCTTGATCGATCTCTTTGCTCGCCAGGGCGACCTGCCTCCCGAATTGCGGACTCCGGAGCGGAAGCCGGCCACCGCTGACGCCATGGCGCTGGCGCGGGACCGGGCGGCGAAGGCCTCCGAGGATCGGATCCTGAAGGACATCCAGCTGGCGGTCGACGACCTGCAGAAGCAGGGAGCGCCGCGGGTCGTCTGCTGGGGCTTCTGCTGGGGTGGCACCGTCACCTACATGGCCGGGGCACGGGTCCGCGGGCTAGCCGGCGTGATTGCCTACTACGGCTTCCTTAAAGTCGGGCCGCCCCGCACGTCCCCCCTCGACATCGTCGACCAGATCCAGGTGCCGGTGCTGGGCATTTTCGGCGGCGCCGACCCGGGCATCCCGCTGGAACAGATCGCGGACTTTGAGTTCCGGCTGGAAAAGGCGGGCAAGACCGCCCAGATCGAGATTTACGAAGGCATGCCCCACGGATTCATCCGCTACAACCCAAGCGAGCACCAGGTGGTCATTGATGACGCGCTGCGCAAGACGTTCGAGTTCCTGGACCAGATCCTCAGGGCATTCGCCACGAATGTCCCTCCCCCTCAGGGAGAGGGCAGGGAGGGGATGAGACGGTGAGCGGCGTTCTCTATCTGGAGCATCTGAGCGACCAGGACCTCTCGCTGCTGGCGGCCAATGGCGGCGAGACATCCGGCGCACTACGCGGCGATCCCGATCGCATCCAGCAGATCCTCGCCGAACCGGCGGTCTTCGCCAGCATCTTTGGCACCGGCACCCAGGAGGCGTTTCTGCACGCCTCGCCATTCCTGGTGTTCGCGGTCCTCGTCCATCGCGTGCGCCGGGACCTCGATGACCTCCGCTTCATCGATGAATGGGTCGGTCCGGGTCAGCGCGTACCCGTCTTCGACATTGCGGCGCTTCGGGAGTTTACCGACGACCCAGCCCGCCGGCTGTTCCTGGCCGAGCTGCTCGCCTCGTACACCCATGTCGCCAGCGGCAGCTACTTCACGCGCGGGAGTCGCGGCTGGCGGCGTCACCGCTTCAGCGAGCTCGACCCCATGCACCTGATCGAGCTCCTCGACGTGGTGACGGCGCCGGAGCGGCCCTCCGTCTATCGCCGGCTGGGCGACTTGGCGCTCTTCCTGACCGGCGTCTTCCCCGACTACACAGGCGGCGGCCGCCTCCTCTCCCCCATTAGCCGGGAGCGCCTGCGGCGTCAGCTACTGCGGAGCGAGGGTGAGTTGCCCCCCGCGCTCGAGCTGTTTGAGCTGATCGGTCGCCGCGCGTACCAGGCCGCGTCGAAGGCCACTCAGCGCCCCGGTCTGCTGGACGATCTGGGTGGCCAGGGCTTCGCCCGCTCTCGTCGGGTCCTCAACTTCCTCACGGACCGCTACCTGTTCCCGCTGCGGGAACAGTGGTTTCCCTTCGCCGCCTAGCACACCCCCACCCCGACCCTCCCCCTGAGCGGCAGGGAAATCAGCGCTTTGTTCTGCAAGACGTCCAGCTGCCCTTGGGTCGTACGCCAGAAGACCCGACGGCGAAGACTGCACGCACCGAGGCCCCGACACTCCCTCCCCACATCGGGGAAGGGAGTGTCTGCGGTGGTTAGCGGCTGCGCCTTCCTGCCGGTTGGGTCGGGTAGCCGTACATCAGCGACCCCGGGGTGGTCAACAGCTCGCCCGTCTCGAGCAGCGTCTTCAGGCCGGAGAGGATCATCGGCCAGCCACCGTACAGCTGGTCGTGTGCGCGCTCGCGAAGCTGGTCGTGAGTGACGGTCAGGCGGCAGGAGTCACCGACCGGTTCGATTTCCCAGGTGATCCTCGAGGTTCCCTCACGCTTTACATCCTCGCCCCACAGTGCCCGCATGCTCTGGACCAGCCGGCGCGGCGGGTCGACCTCGAGGTTCTCGCCCTCTCCCAGGAGCCCGCCATTGTCCGGGCGGGTCATCTCGTAGCGCGACCCGGGCGTGAAGTCCGCGCTGAACTGGGAGCCGAACTGGTACTTGCTTCGCATCTCCGGGTCGGTGATCGCCTGCCACAGCCGCTCGGGAGTGGTCTTGATGTAAATCTCGAATACCTTTTCCATGCGTCGTTCCTCCAATTGATCTTTGAGGCCGCTCAGTGCCGCGGCCCAAGGCTGGGCGTACTTGCTCACCCACCGGTCGTGGACAAGCCGGATTGGAACCGGGTTCAGAAAATGGAGCTTCTCGCGCCCTCGCCGCTTGGTCACCACCAGCCCCGCCTTCTCTAGCAGCTTCAGGTGCTTCATCACGCCGAATCGCGTCATCGAAAAGTGCGCCTCCAGGGCGGTCAGGGTCTGTCCGTCCTGGCGGAAGAGCTCGTCGAGAAGGCTCCGCCTCGTCGGATCGGCGAGAGCTCTGAACACCTCGTCCATGCCCAGCAGTATAGGTGACCGTATGGGGTAACTATCCCCTCACTGGAGAGGAAGGAGTATCCTAATTTGCGTGACAGGGAGACAGGGGAGTACGAGAATGGGGACGGGAAATGGGCCGACCTGTGGGGGGGCGCTCCGGTTGCTTGGGATCAAGAGATGAAGTGCCCGACTTGTAGCCAGAACACGCCGGACTCGTGGAACGCTCTCGACGCTGGGCCTGGTCAGGTACTTAGGCAGGTGCATGGCGCTGAGAAGATTCCCGGCAAGGGCAACATCCGATTTACGGTCGAGTGGATGTTGTGTGCCAACGAGGAATGCGGGGAAACAGTGATCCGGCTGAATCGTAGCGACTTTCGCATGGCGGGCGACGCTCCGCTACTCGAAACCCTGTCCGTGATCGTATGGCCGCGCACGGGAGGTCGGGAGCCAGTTGATCCCACTGTGCCGCGCAGCATGGTCGAGGACTATCAGGAAGCCGCTGCCATCCTTGACCTCAGCCCACGAATGTCTGCGGTGCTGGCGCGGAGCATCCTGGCCGATCTCCTAGAACGGTATGCGGGCCATACCCAATTTAGCCTGACTGATCGGATCGACGCGTTCAACAAGCAGCCAGCCCACCCGCGAACGTTGCGGGAGAACCTCCACCACTTCCGGGAAATAGCCGACCTCGGGGCACATAAAAAGACGAGCGATCACGGCCAGATCATCAAGATCGAACGCGCGGAGGCCGATTGGACCCTCGATCTAGTCCAGCGTCTCTTTGACCATCTAATCGCGACTCCTGCCGCTGACAAGAAGATGCGTGACGCCATCGATGGAAAGTTGAAGGCAGCGGATCGCAAACCGATCAAGCCACTGCCGAATGATCCTGCCTAGAATGGAGGTCGCATGGGTCGCAAGCCAAAGCTCAGCATCCGCAAGGGCCAGCCGACACAAAAGACCGACCAGGGGCTTGAAATCCCCGTCCCTTCGCGGCGCAACTTCATCCGCGATCTCCGCAAGGCGTCCAAGTTCGACTCCTCGGGCGAGGGGAAGGACAGCCCCAAGCAGGGGAAGCCGTGAACGACCCCCAACCGATGTACGACCTCACTCGCGACCAACTAACGTCCCAAATGTCATCGGTGGATTCGCTGGACGCAAAGCTGGGTCTCTTTCTAGCGGTGGGGAGTGGATTGGTCAGCATCGTTGCCGCGGTCGTCGCCCTCCGTCCGTCAACCCATCCGAACCTTTGGCCATTAGTCTTATGTGCCATCCCTTACGTCCTTCTGGCCGGAGTAACGCTCTTCGGTCTGAGACCCCGCAAATGGGGAAAAGGCCCCAAGGCCAGTGACGTTGCCAAAGGCTATAACCGAACCTCGCTCCATGTCATCAAAGAAAACATGGCTGTTAAGTTCCATAAGGACTTTGAGTCAAACAAGGCCGCATACGGGCAAAAGGTGTGGGCAGCCGAATGGGGCCTTCGGCTGCTTATCGTTGAGACTCTCGTTCTGGTCGTGGGCCTCTGGCTGGTCGCCAGGGTATAGGCCGGGCCCTAATCTCAGTTTCGCCGTCATCGTAGGGCGTTTCCTTCTCCAAGGGGAAGTCGTCGCTGTCCCCGCCCTTGTCCGGAGGGGGCTCGGGCGGCTGCTGCTCATCACTCATGCTCAGACCGCAAGCGGCGCTGCCGCCCGAGCCAGCAGTAGCCGGAACTTCGCCTCACCGACCGGCATCCGGCGCTGGCCGGTCCCGCGTTCGGTGTGTTCCCGGTGGTTGTACCGCCACGCGTATTCGTCCAGGTACGACTGGAGCCACTTGGCGGAAACCGAATGATAGACGCCGCGAATCCCGCTCTTGAGCAGCGACCAGAATCCGTCGATGGTTTGCGTGTGAACGTCGCCATCGACGTAGACCCTGGCGGCATGCTGAATGCGCCGATGCGCGTAGCCCTTCCTAGCCAGCGCGGAGTAGGCGGCCGCTTCGTCCGTGAAGATGTGCGAGGCCGGGAGGATATGGGCTTCGATGTGCCCGAAGGCCGATGCCTGGAACTCGGACGGCACGACCCGTGCGACGACCTTGCCACCACGCTCGACCATGCCGAACACGGTTGTTTTCTTGGCACGTGCCGCTGCCTGACCAGCCTGCATCGGGCCGAGTCCCATCCGCGCCATCGCCTGAATCTCGCGGGCGCGAGGCTTGCCGCCGACGTAGGTCTCGTCCATCTCAACGTTGCCCGAGAGGGGCGCGGGTGTCTCCGTCATCAGGCTATTGCGGATGAGGTTGAACATGCGCCACGCGGTCTTGTAGCCCACGCCGATCTCTCGCTCCAGCTGCTTGGCAGAGATTCCGCAGCGAGTGCTGGTAATCAGGTAGATGGCGTAGAACCACAGGTGGAGCGCCGTGGACGACTTGTGGAAGATCGTCCCGGCGGTCGGATGCAGGTGATGGCCGCAATGGGTGCAAGACCACGACTGGCGCTGCTGAGCGGTCTCGTACCGTTTGAACATCCGGCGCTGCTTGCACTCTGGGCAGTCGGCGTGCCTGCCGTCAGAGGAGTAGCGAGCGCGCCACAGGTAGTCCAGGCAGGCGGCATCGTCGGGAAACTCCCGCGTGAACTCCATAAGCGAGTACCGGGACTCCGAAGCCGTCCCCCTGGTTGGTCGCTTTCGGTTGCCTGCCATAGCCGTATTATAGCACCTTTTCTCCAGTCAGGGGATAATTACCCCGTATGGTCACATGTCAAGACCAGACCTTGACTCGACCCGTCCGCTTCCCTACCCTCGCGGAAGCATGGAGGGGGACGAAGATGGGGCGCGGACGGTCAGGCGACGCGCTGCGTTCCTGTGCAGGCCGGGTAGGTCGAGCAGCCCCAGAAGGCTGAGCCGGCATCCGGTCCACGGGGTGCTATACGGCGCACCATCTCGTTTCCGCACTTGGGACAAGTCGGAGATAGCGCTGGGGCTGGAGCGACGGTAGCTTGAGGAGCCATGCGGACTTCCTTGATGAGCTTCGCCAGGCCGTTTCCATCGATCAGATCGATTGGTTCTCCCCGGGCCAGGGCCAGGGCGTCAGGGGTGAACGACCCCGTCGTGATCAGGACTGCTCGGTCAGCCCCCTCGTGGACCAACACACCCAGCAACTCCCGCGTTTCACGCACTCCAACCTGAAAGCTCCGCCACTGCTTGCATTGGACCAGAGTTCTGCCATCCTTTCCTCGAAGGTCCAGGTCGAAGCCACCGTCCGGGCCGCCGCCTCCCGTCACGGCCACGGTATAACCGAGCCGGCGATATGCCTCCCCGACAAGTTTCTCGAACTCTTGCCACTTCATGTCACGGATGTCTCCGAGACCTTCATAGCCAATCGGGAGATGTCGGCGGGCAAGACGTTTGACCACGCCAACCAGGCCAGCCAGAATGACCAAAACCGTCAGAGCCAGGGCCAATCCATGTCGGAGTTCGTCCCATATTGGTTGGGTCGGTCGACCTCCGGCCACCGGCAAGGGAACCCAACCGGCGAGCAGAAATACTACGGCGGCAGCTACCGATACCCATAGGGGCTGGTCGGTCAGCACAAGCAACAATTCCTCAAAGGGTGACTCCGAGGCTCTTCGTGGCGCCATGCCTTGGACCTACGAACAACAACCCGCTGGCCGTCGCTCTCTTGCGGTAAAGCCCTCATACTGGTGGCGTGTCGCCGATCAGCACGACCCAGCAGGGGATCATCGCCGAGCGCGAGTTCATGAAGCTCCTGATGCTGGGCAGCGACGGCCAACTCGAAGTGTCGGCTCCCGTGACCGATGACGAGCGCCGGGACCTGGAAACGCATATTCGCGGGCAGTTCACATCCGGGCTGATCTTCCAGGTCAAGAGCACGACCTACCTGGACCATCGCTTCAAGGCCCGCCGGCTGTCCATTCATTTCCCGGTGGCGAAAGCCCGTCTCATCTCCCATCCGCTGTTCTGGTATTTCTTCGGCTACCTCGACGTGGCGGCGATGGGTTACGCGGATCCGGTCTTTCCGGTGCCCTCCGAGGAGGTGCATCGGCACGCCAACCCACAGTTGAAGGGCGATACGTGGTCGTTCAACTTCGCTCCCAGCCTGGAGCCCGATGCCGATGACCAGTGGCGGAAATACCAGCAGGCAACGAAGGAGGTCGGGAGATACATCCTCCACGTCCTCCAGAATCAGCAGCTATCCCCCACGCCAATGCTGGCAGCCGGGTCTGCCAAGGAGCTACCGCCGGGTGTTATCTGGGTCAGCGTTCGATAGCCCTCTAACCGGGAGCATGCACTCGAACAGGCCGGCAAGTCTCCTCCTTTAGGGAGGGGCGGGGGAGGGTGTGTCTCCGGGGACAGGGTGTTCGTCGTTGAAACGACGCAAAACCCACGCCACGGTCTCGTATTGCAACTCCCAGGCGAAGGGACCGTAGCCGCCGGCCAAGACCATGATGATCGGGATTGAGGCCGATCGCGCTTGCTCAAACACGAACCGGTCTCGCTCCAGGATCTGCTCCCGGCTTAGCCGAAAATATCCCGCCGTGAGCGGATCCCTTTCGTAGCCGTCAACCCCGGCTACGTAGACGACAAGGTCTGGGCTGAGCGTGTTGAGTGCGGCAGGAAGTTCGCGCCGAAGTGTGGCGAGATATTCGGTACCCCGGGAACCCCTCTCGAACGGGACGCCTCGCCAAATAGGCCCCACGACCACCGGGAAGAGGTCAGCGCCATAGAAGTCCAGGATCTTGACCTCAACACATTGCCGAAGCGCCTCAGCATGTCCGTCACCATGATGGGCGTCAAGGTCCACGATCAACACCCGCTTCACGAGGCCGTCCCGGATGGCTTTCACAATGGGATGGGAACATCCGCGTACAGGCAGAACCCGTGGGCCAGCTCCGGATGGGCGTGGTGGTACCCACCGCCCAGATTGATGGCGATCCCCCGCCGGAGGGCCAAAGGCACCGCCGCCACGGTCCCAGCCGTTACCCGACGCATCGGCTGCAGCAGGCCCAGCTCCAGCATGGGCCGAGGCACAAACGCAAGCGCGCCAATCTCGATGGCGCCTGCGACGTAGCCCGAGTCGGCGAGCCTCCGCAATGCGCAGCCGAATGCACGAGCCTGAGGTCGTCCGGGTCGAGCGGGCCCGGGTCGATGAACTCCTCGCGCATGATATGCCCCTGATCGACCAACTGCTTTGCGATCCGCTCATATTTGTTGACGTCGAACGGATGGAGCCAGGTCAGCATGGAAAGCCTGGGCACCGCGGCCAAGCGGTACCCATCCGAATACAGGACCGCCACAGAGGGTCCCGCGTCGGCTCCGCTCCCAGTGCTTCGCGCTCCCATGCTTGGCTTCGTCCAGAGTATGCCTCTGCCCACTGACAGACAGCTGTCACGGCACGCCCGTAAAGTGATGCTGGGGCAGAAGGCAGAATGCAATATCTGGACGGCCGGCTGATCATGAGCCCGACAGACTTAACGGGCTTCCTGGAATGCGAGCACCTCACCCAGCTGGAGCTGGCGGCGGCCCGGGGCGGGCTGGAACGGCCGGAACGCGAGGATCCGGAGCTGGAAATCCTGGCTCGCCGAGGGCGCGAGCACGAGGCTCGGCATCTCGACCGGTTGCGGACTGACGATCGGCGGGTGGTCGAGTTCGCCTATCCCGACGGCACCCTGGGCGGCCTCGAAGAGGCGCATGCCCGCACGGTCGCGGCGATGCGAGAGGGGGCTGATGTGATTTACCAGGCGACGTTCTTCGACGGCCGCTGGCGCTGCCACGCTGACTTTCTACTCCGGGTCGACCGCCCGAGTGCTCTCGGGCGCTACAGCTACGAAGTGGCGGACACTAAACTGGCCCGCAAGGCCAAGGCATCGGCCGTCCTCCAGTGCTGCGTCTACTCGGAGCAATTGGCCGCCGTCCAGGGTGTTGAACCCGAGTACATCCGCCTCATCCTGGGCGACCGGACCGAGGAGGTTCTCCGCTACAAGGACTACGCCGCCTATTACCGCAGCGTGAAGCGCCGCTTCGAGGAGACCATTTTCTCCCCCCAGTCCCCCCTTGCGGATGTCGACTCTCCCTCCCCCTTGCTGGGAGGCCAGGGTGGGGGTATTTCAGCAATCACGACCTACCCTGATCCGGTCGACCATTGTGACATCTGCCGCTGGATCGACGTCTGCAAGGTGCGGCGGCGGCAGGACGATCATCTCTGCCTGGTGGCCGGCATGCGCCGGGACCAGACCCGGCTACTCCAGGCCGTAGGGATCACGACCGTCGCCGAGCTGGGGGCCAGCCCCATCGGACAGCCGGTGGCCGGCATCGGCGATCCGGCGCTGGAGCGCCTCCGCCAGCAGGCTCGCCTGCAGGTCACCCAGCGCCAGACCGACAACCCTACGTACGAAGTCCTGGCGCCGCTCGGGGCCCGCCTCGGGTTCGAAGCCCTCCCTCCCCCCTCCCCCGCCGACCTGTTCTTCGACATCGAGGGCGACCCGTTCGTGGGCGACGGCGGCCTGGAGTACCTGTTCGGCGTCCTGGAGATGGTCGATGGCGCCCCTCGCTACCACGACTTCTGGGGGCACGACCCCGATGCCGAGAAGCGCGCCTTCGAGCAGCTCGTCGACTTCCTGATCGAGCGGCTCGACGGCAGCCCCGACTTGCACATCTATCACTACGCCTCCTACGAGCCGAACGTCCTCAAGGAGCTGTCCAGTACCTACGCCACCCGCGAGCAGGAAGTCGATCGCCTGTTGCGCGGCGTGGTCCTGGTCGATCTCTATCGTGTGGTCCGGCAGGCGGTTCGGGTCTCCCTCGAGTCGTACTCGCTCAAGGAGCTGGAGGCGTTCTACCGAGGCAAGCGCACCACGGCCATCGTCGATGCGGCCGGCAGCCTGGTCGCCTATGAGGACTGGCTCCAGTCGCGCGAGCAGCGGCGGCTCGATGAGATCGCCCGCTACAACGAGGACGATTGCCTATCCACCGCCCAGCTGCGCGACTGGCTGGAGGCTCGACGGCGAGAGGCGATCACGCAGTTCGGCGAGATCCCGCGCCCACAATCCGAAGAGGGTCAGCCCAGCGACACCTTGCGCGACATCGACGAGCGGACGGCAGCCGTCGTAGACCAGCTGCTGACCGGGGTTCCCGAGGAGAACAACGATCGGTCACCCGAGCAGCGCGCCGCCTATCTGCTCGGACACAGCCTGAACTGGCACCGTCGGGAAGCTAAATCCGAATGGTGGGAGTACTACCGCAAATGCTCGCTCACCGATGAGCAGCTGATCGACGAACGCGATTCGATCGGCGGGCTCGAGTTCCGCGGCGAGGTCCGCCAGGACAGGCAGTCGAACATCTTTCGCTACTACTTCGACCCGAACCAGGAGTACAAAATCGGCGTCGGCGACCGGCCCCACGACCCTCGGCGCGAGAAGGAGGCCGGCCACGTGATCGCGCTGGATCCGATCGCCGGCTGGATCGAAGTCAGCCGCGGCGTGAAGATGGAGGTTCCGCACCCCACGTCACTTATTCCTGAGAGTCCAATCCCGACAACGGATCTCCGCGACGCCCTGCTGCGAGTCGGGCAGTGGGTAGCCGACCACGGCTTCGACGGCCCGGGCCCGTACCGGGCCGCCCGCGACCTGCTCTTCCTGCGGCCGCCGAGAATCTCGCCGGCGCTCCCTGACCGGGATTTCCGTCCCTCTCAGGAGGAGCGGCAGCAGGATCTCCCTCCCCCTCAGGGGGAGGGTCAGGGTGGGGGTGGTTCCCTCCTCCAACCTGGTGAGCGCGCAAAGGACGCAGCCACCCGACTCGCGCCCGCCTTGGACGCGTCATACCTCGCCATCCAGGGACCCCCCGGGTCAGGGAAGACCACGACCGGTGCCGAAATCCTTCTGGAGCTGGTAAAGCGTGGCAAGCGGGTGGGCATTACCGCCAACAGCCATAAGGTGATCGGCCACCTGCTGGACACGGTGATGGACAGGGCACCGCGTGATGGCCAGCCGTTGCGCGCCATCCAGAAAGCGGACGAGCGCGAGCGGTGCGCCTCCCAGGAGGTCCGCTGCGTGAGCAGCGCCGGGGAGGTCGAGGACGCGCTCGACGCCGACGATGCGGATATTGTCGCCGGCACCCCCTGGCTGTACGCCCGCGGCGGGATGCGCGACCGGCTGGACGTGCTGGTGGTCGACGAAGCCGGCCAGATGGCGCTGGCTAATCTCCTGGCCATCGCCCAGACGGCCAAGAGCGTGGTGCTGCTGGGCGACCCGAATCAACTCCGCCAGCCTTCGCACGGGATTCATCCCGAGGGGGTCGACCGATCCGTCCTGGACCACGTCATCCAGGAGCAGCCCACCATGCCACCGGAGTACGGCCTCTTCCTGGAGACCACCTTCCGGCTCCACCCGGCCCTGTCCAGCTTCATCTCCGAGGTCTTCTACGACGGCAAGCTGGAGGCCGACCCATCGTGCGCCCGGCAGTCGCTAGCGACCAGCAACGGCGCCGGTGGCGTCGGCCTACGGTTTGTCCCGGTTGACCATGCCGGAAACCGCACCGTTTCGCCGGAAGAAGCCGATCGGCTCGGTCAGATCTTTCGGTCGCTCCGCGGCCTGGCCTGGACCGATCGCGACGGCGCCACCCGCCCACTTCGGGTCGAGGACATCCTGGTGGTGGCGCCCTATAACGCCCAGGTCCGGCGGTTAATCGAAACCCTCCCAACTGGAGCCCGTGTCGGGACGGTCGACAAGTTCCAGGGGCAGGAGGCGCCCGTCGTCATCTACTCGATGGCCACCTCATCCATCGATGATGCGCCCCGCGGCATGGACTTCCTGTTCAGCCTCAACCGCCTGAACGTCGCGACCTCGCGGGCCCAAGGCCTAGTGATCATCATCTGCAGCCCGGAGCTCCTGAAGGCGCGCTGCCGGACGCCAGACCAGATGCACCTGGCCAGCGCGTTATGCCGGTTCGTCGAGGTCGAGGCCCAGCCCGAGGCCCAATAGTGGCTACCCTTTGGTTGGACCCTGGGACGACGCGGCCCCCGTCATCAGAGCGACCGCTTCAGTCATGCTGTGCGACGCGGGGGTGATGGTCGCGACTCGGCGGCCGAGGCGCATCACGTGCAGCCGGTCGGCGATCTCGAACACCTGCGGCATGTTGTGGCTGATCAGGACCACCGGCGTGCCGCGGGCGCGGACTTCCCGGATCAGGTCCAGCACCATGCCCGACTCGCGGACGCCCAGCGCCGCGGTCGGCTCGTCCATGATCACGACCCGGCTGGCAAAGGCCGCCGCCCGGGCGACGGCCACCCCCTGACGCTGGCCGCCCGATAGGGTTTCCACGGACTGCTTCATCGAGCCCACATTGATCTTAAGGTCGGCGATGTGCGCCCGGGCCTCCCGCAACATGCGCGGTCGGTCAGTCACTCGGAGCACGATCCCGATGATGTCACGTCGGCGCAGTTCGCGCCCCAGAAAAAGGTTCTCGGCGATGTCCAGGGCGGGGGCCAGGGCCAGGTCCTGGTAGACGGTCTCGATCCCGTTGCGCCGTGCTTCCAGCGGGTTGCGGAAGTGAACCGGCGTACCGTTCAGAAAGATCTCGCCTCGGTCGGGGACGATCGCCCCCGACAGGGCCTTAATCAAGGTGGACTTGCCGGCCCCGTTGTCCCCGATCAGCGCCAGGATCTCGCCTGGGTAGAGATCGAAATCGGCGCCGTCGAGAGCGGTGACCACCCCGTAGTGCTTGACCAGCCCGCGCGCCTCGAGGACCGGGACTCGCGCCGCGACCGCACTCACGCTTGCCGCCGCCTGGACAGCTGGTCGACCGCCACCGCGAGGATGACCAGCACGCCGGTGATCAGGAACTGATAGATGGCGGCCACGCCCAACAGCTGCAGACCGTTTCGGAAGATGCCGACAATCAATGTGCCGACCAGGGTGCCGAGGACGCTGCCCCGACCGCCGAACAGGCTGGTCCCCCCTACCACCACCGCGGTGATGCTGTCCAGGTTGGCCGACTGTCCCGCCTGTGGATCGCCGACGCCGGTGCGCCCCACCAGTACTAGGGCGGCGATGCCGTAGAGGAGACCGGCGGTCGCGTAGACAGCCAGCAAGACGCGACGTGTGCGGACACCGGCTAGCCGGGCGGCGTCCGGGTTATTCCCGGTGGCGTAGACATGGCGCCCCCCCACCGTCTTCGTCAGCACGAACCAGGTGATCAGCGTCAACGCCACGGCCAGCACCGAGCCATAGGTGATGGTGGTGCCGGCGAAACGGAAGGTGTTGCCAAAAAACACCACGGGGTCCGGCAGATTGGCGATCGTCTCCTCGCTGGAGGTGATGTGCGTCAGGGCAAAGGCGATGTTGAGCGTCCCGAGCGTCACGATGAAGGGTGGGAGGCGAAGCACCGTGACCAGGAGGCCGTTGAGGACACCGAATCCAAGGCAGACCCCGATGCCGAGCGCAATGGCCAGGAACGGATTGACGCCATGCGTCACGGCCAGCTTGGTCATCACGATGGTCCCGAACGCCATTACGGCGCCGCAGGAGAGATCGACGCCGGCGGTCAGGATGATCAGGGTCTGGCCGATGGCCAGGACACCGACCACGGCCACCTGCTGGGTGATCAGCGACAGGTTCTCCGTGGTCAGGAACCGGTCGGTCCGGATCGAGAAGAAGATCGACGCCAGGAGCAGCGCGATCAGCGGACCAAGCGTCGAGATCAGGCGGGCCCGGGCAATGGCTGCGCCAGGATCCCTGCCGAACTCGGTCCACCGAAGCCGGGCTAACACGACCGGCCCGCCCTTAGGGAGCGGGCCGGCCGGTCCTGGTGTCGTCGATTAGCCCCAGCAATTGGCGAGGCCGAAGGTCGTGTCCTTCGAGTCGACCCCGCTGACGGGCTTGTCACTGATGAGGGTCACGCCGGTGTCGGTGTAGCCGGATACACGCTTCCCATTCAAGGCGAAGTCGACCCCGGCGTCAACGCCCAGTTTGGCCATGTTCAGCGGGTATTGCTGCGAGGTGGCCGCGATTCGACCGTCCTTCACCCCGCCGACGCCGGTGCAGCCGCCGTCTACCGAAACGATCAGGACGCCGTTCTGCTTGCCCCGGTTCTGGAGCGCCTTGTAGACCCCGAACGCCGACGGCTCGTTGATCGTATAGACCACGTTGATACCCGGATCCTTGGTGAGGCAGTTCTCCATCTGCGTCTGGCTATCCGTCTGGTTCCCGCCACCGTTTGCGACGCAGACGATCTGCGGGTCCCCGTCGGCGATGCCATAGCCCAGCAGGAAGCCATCGTGGCGGAGCTTGCCGACCGTGCTCCCTGGCGCCTCGTCGAAGAGTGCGATCTTGATCCCCGTCTTGCCCGCCTCGGCGGCCTTGGCGTACTGGCCGATCAGCTGGCCGGCCTTCTTGTTGTCGGTGGCGAACAGTGCGTCGGCCGCATCGACCGGGTCGGTCGGACTGTCGAGCGCGATCACGAGGACCCCCTGGGAGCGCGCCTTCTTGACCGCGGCCGTGACCCCCGCCGAGTCCGGGGTGATCAGGATCGCCTTGGCGCCGGCGCTCACCATGTTCTCCAGCGCGGTCACCTCTCCGGCGGCATCCGAGCTGTCCTTGCCGGCGCCGGTCATGAGCACGGCGCCCTTCAAGAGGGCTTCCCGCTCGGCCCCCTGCCGCATCTTGACGAAGAATGGATTCGCGTCCGTTTTGGTGATCAACCCGATGATCACCGGCTTGGGCGATGCCGAGGCTGCCGGGGTCGCGCTGCTGCCGCAGCCGGCCGTCACGAGCACCGCCACTGCGCTGAAAGCCCCCGCCGAAAGCCGCCACCTCGGCCGCCCTCCGATCCCTTCAATGGTGCGCCGAAGCCCAGAACTCCCCATCACGCTACCTCCCGTTTCCCAAAGCTGCTACCCCGGGGATGACAACGTTGTCAACCTAGCATATCCTTGTGGGGAGCGCAAGATAGATTCCCTTGGGGGCCCATAATGGCCTGGAAGCGGGAGGGCTGTTAACGTTGACAAAAGGAGTTCCCGACGAGGGCCAGACCCGGGCGCGGCCCACGATGCGGGAGGTGGCTGCCCTAGCCGGGGTCAGCGTCAAGACGGTATCTCGGGTGATAAACGCGGAGCCGGGGGTGTCCGCCGAACTGAGCTCCCGGGTGAACAGCGCCGTGGAACGCCTCGACTACCGGCACAACCTGACGGCCAGCAGCCTTCGGCGGGCCGACGGTAAAAGCGCCACCATTGGCGTAGTCCTCGAGTACATCGCCAACCCTTTTGATTCCATGCTGCACCGCGCTATCGAAGACCTGGCCCTTACCCGCGGGGTCCTGGTGCTGGCCGGTAGCCTCGAGGAGAGCGAAACCCGCGAGCGCGAATTGATCGCCGCGCTCGCCTCCCGGCGCGTGGACGGACTGGTCATCATGCCCGCCAGCCATGACCACAGCTATCTGTTGACCGAACGCCGGGCCGGCACCCCGATGGTGTTCGTGGACCGCCCTCCCGCCTTCCTCGATGCGGACACGGTTCTCACCGATAACGCCGATGGCGTCCGCCGCGGCATCCGCCACCTCGTGTCCTACGGCCACCGGCGGATCGGGTACCTGGGGGACCTGCAGACCATCACCACCGCCGCGCTCCGGTATCAGGGCTACCTGGAGGAGCTCGTCGCCCAGGGCATACCGGGCGACGAGCGCCTGACCCGACTGAACCTGCGCGGCACCGAGCGGGCCGAGGCGGCGACCCTCGATCTCCTCTCCAAGCAGCCGCCACCAACGGCCCTGTTCGCCGGGCAGAACCTGCTCACCATCGGGGCCTACCAGGCGCTACGGCGCCTGGGGATCCACCACAAAATCGCCCTGGTGGGCTTCGACGACGTGCCGCTTGGCGACCTGCTAGAGCCCGGGATTACGGTGATGGCCCAGGACCCGGCGGCCATGGGTCGAGCCGCCGCCGAGCTGCTCTTCCGCCGCCTCGACGGTGACCGGTCACCATCGGTCCACCGGGTGATCGCCACCCGGCTGATCGCCCGAGGCTCAGGCGAGATCCGTCCGTGATCGTGGTCGCGGGTGAGGCGCTGATGGACATGGTCGCCACCCGCGACGGGACCCAGCAACCGAGGCCGGGCGGCGGGCCGTTCAACACGGCGCGCGCGCTCGCGCGGCTGGGCGTGCCTACGGCCTTCCTCGGTCGCCTCTCAACCGACGCTTTCGGCCGCCAGCTAGCCGCTGCGCTCGTAGCGGATGGGGCCGACCTCTCCCTGACCAGCCTTGGTCCTGAGCCCACAACGCTGGCGATCGCCGAGGTCGATAGCCGTGGGTATGCAGCCTATCGATTCGTCACCGCCGGGACGTCGGCCCCCAACCTGACCCCCGCCGGGCTCCCCGCGTCACTGGCTCCCGACGTCAACGCCCTGCACGTGGGCACCCTGGGACTGCTGCTCGAACCGATCGCGGCCACCCTCTTCCATCTGGTGCAGCGGGAAGGCGGCCGGCGGCTGGTCATGGTGGACCCAAACATCCGGCCGGCGCTGCTCACAAACGTCCCACCGTACCGTGATCGCCTGGACGCGATCATGGCGCACAGCACGATCGTCAAAGGCAGCGAGGCCGACCTGGCCTGGCTCTATCCCGAGCTCGAGGTGGAGGCCGCTGCGGAACGGCTGCTTGGCCTTGGGCCTCGGTTGGTGATCGCGACGCTGGGTGCCCAGGGGGCGCTCGGCGCCAGCGCCGGCATTCGGGTGCGGGTGCCCGCGCCCATCGTCGACGTCGTTGACACCATCGGCGCGGGCGATGCCTTTGGCGCGGCGGTGCTGGCGTGGCTGCATGAGCATGGCGCCCTGACGACGGATCTCAGCCTCGACGCGGCGCACCTGAGGTCGGTGCTGGACTTCGCCTGCCTCGCCGCGTCTCTCACCTGCACCCGGCCGGGCGCCGACCCGCCCTGGCGGTCGGAGCTCGGCCCCATGGAGGCGATTGCGAGAACGCACGATGCTGCTGGGGATTGACCTCGGGACGTCTTCGGTCAAGGCCGCCGTGATGGCCGAGGACGGATCCGTCGAGGAAGTCACGTCGGCCAGCTATCCGATGGAGTCGCCGGCTCCGGGGTGGGCCGAGACCGACCCGGCCGACTGGTGGCAGGCCACCCGGCAGGTGGTCACGAGTCTGGCCGCGAACCACCGGCAGGAGATCGCGGCCATTGGGCTGTCCGGCCAGATGCACGGCGTGGTGCTGACCGACGCAGACGGCCAGCCGCTGCGGCCCGCCATCCTGTGGGCCGATGGCCGCGCCGCGGGCGAGCTCGCTCGCTACCAAAAGCTCCCTCCACGCCTTCGAGAACTCCTGGCGAATCCCCTTGCCCCCGGCATGGCCGGACCAACCCTGCTCTGGATTCGCCGGCATGAGTCCCGCTTGTACGACGCCGCTCGCTGGGCCCTACAGCCAAAGGACTGGCTGCGCCTGCGGCTGACCTCCCAGGCGCGAACCGAGCCAACCGACGCCTCAGCCACGTTGCTGTATGACCTCGGAAAGGACACCTGGGCGCAGGACGTGTTGCGCGAGCTCGACATTCGCCCCAGCCTGCTTCCGGACGTCATCGCAAGCCATGAACTGGCGGGGCGTCTCACGGACGTGGCCGCGCAGGAGCTGGGGCTCGCGCCAGGCTTGCCGGTGGCGGCGGGCGCCGCCGACGCGGCGGCGTCGCTCCTCGGTCACGGAGTGCTGGACCCGGGCACGGTGCTGCTGACCATTGGGACCGGCGCGCAGCTCAGCTCGATTCGGACCGAGCTACACCCCGACCCCACGGCCCGAACCAATCTGTATCGAACGGTCGAAAGCAGCAAATGGTATGCCATGGCGGCCATTCTCAACGCCGGCCTGGCGCTCGATTGGGCCCGCACCGTGTTTGCAGTCGAGTGGCCCGTTCTGTATCGGAGTGCCGCGGAGGTCCCTCCTGGAGCCGGTGGGGTCACCTTTGTGCCCCACCTCGTTGGTGAGCGGATTCCGCACCTTGAATCCGGGGCAGATGCGCGCTGGTCGGGAATCGCCCTCCATCATCGGAGGGAGCATTTGCTCAAGGCGGTCCTAGAAGGGGTGGCGTTTGCTTTGCGAGAGGCGATGGAACGGCTGGAAGCCGCCGGCATCCCAGTCGTGGAGCTGCGCCTGGCCGGCGGTGGAGCGGTCGACGGGGCCTGGCGACAGCTGCTTGCCGACGTGCTCGGCAAGCCCCTGCGGGCGACCCCCAGCTGGGTTGGGTCTGCTCGCGGCGCCGCCCTCCTCGCCGGGGTGAGCGCGGGAATCTACAAGGGCATCAGTGACTCCCCCGCCGGGGATCTGTCTACCGCGGTTGTCGCCGAACCTGGTGCCAGAGCCAACGAGTACGCAGCCCTCTACCAGCGCCGCATGCATCCGTGATCGATTCTCCGACGTTTGTCAGTGTGCTGACCGGCTCCTTCTCTTCTCCGGCGGCCGGAAACCCGACGGTGGTGATGATCGAGGCTGCCTACCGCCACCACCGGATCGACGCCCGTTACATCAACTGCGACGTGCCCGTCAGGCGGGTTGTTTGCGCTCCCGCTGCTGACGGAACAGCTCGGCGATCTCGTGCACTGTCGTGGCGTCCTCCGCCCGCTTGTCCGCTCCCCGGAAAGAGACCACCCGAGGAAAACGGAGCGCAAACCCAGGCTCATCGCCCACCTTGCCAGCCGTATGTCGTGGGCTGGGCGTAATCTCGTCGGCCATCACCTCGACCACCACCTCGGGCTTGAGCCACACATCGGGCACGAGGATGGAATCCACCCGCGCCGGCCGTTGATCGACCTGCAGCGTGTCCGCCCGCTCGTGGATCTGCCGCCATTCGGCGTCGGACAAGCCGGTGCCAAGCTTGGTGATGGTGGCAAACCGGTCGTTTTCCGCGTCGTAGACGCCGGCAAGCAGCGCACCCACGCCGAACTCCGCGCGCTTGCCTTTTCCAAAGTAGTAGCCGAGCAGCACGAGGTCGACCGTGTCGCTGAGCTCACCGCTGGTGTGGCGCTTCAGCTTGACCCAGTTGAAGTTGCGCGCACCGGCCTGGTATTTGGAGTCCGGTCGCTTGACCACGACACCCTCCAGACCCTGGCTGATGTAGTCGAGGAGCGTCTTGGTGAGGACCTCGACCGAGTCGGTCTTGATGATTGGAGCCGGGAGCAGCACCGTGGAGCCGGCGATCACCTCGTCCACCAGCGCGAGCCGCTCCTCATACGGGAGGTCGGTGAGGTCGCGGCCGTTGCGGTAAAGGATGTCGAAGACGAAGGCGACCAGGGGCAGCTCCCGCGCGGCCTGCTCGATCCCGTGCTGCCGCCGGCGGCTGGCGGTCAGCTGGAAGGGTAGGTACTCCTCCAATTCCTTGCTGTAGGCGATGGCCTCGCCATCGAGGATCAGCGTGTCGTCGGTCAGCCCCCGGGCCGCCGCCGTGAGCTCGGAGAACATACGGGTGTAGTCCTCGAGGTTCCGGGAAAAGACGCGCACGACTTCGCCGCTCTTGTGGATCTGCACCCGGATTCCGTCGTACTTCGGCTGCACGGCAACCGGCCCCAGCTTCTTGATCACCGCTTCCGGGTTCGGCAAGCGCTCGGCGAGCTGGCTCCGGATCGGCCTGCCGACCGTAACCTCGAGGGCGTTGACTTCGGGTTCCCCACCAGCCCAGAAGGTCCTCGCGATCAGCCCCAGGTCGGACACACGATTGTATGCGGCTTCCAGCACCGGCCGGAGGGAGCGGTCGCCTTTCCTGGCGAACGACAGCGCATCGAGCACGGTCGGATCGCCGATGCCCAGCCGCAGGCGTCCCAGCGCGATGCGCACCAGGTGCTTGGCCGAGGCGGAGTCCGCGTGTTTCAACAAGGCGGCGAAGAGCGAGCGCTTCTTCTCGACCGACCCGGCCCCAGCCGCCCCGGCGATGTCCATTAACCTGGCGTGGACCTCCGTGACCGGGAGCGCCGAACTCGAGCCGTGTCCGGCGAGTTGGGCCGCTACCAACCCCAGATCACCCACCCGGCCGAAGAGCTTCGCGACGTCGTCGAGCGGCGTCCCGAATGCCTGGGCAATGGCCGCCACGACAAGCTTCTCGCCGAGGCCGATCTCAACCGGCTCGAAGAAAGGAACCAACCTTCCCTGGATCAGGTAGGTCAGCGGCTGAATCTCGTCGGGCGAGGTCTTCGTGTAGAGCTCCGCAAGCGTCTTGACCAGGTCATTCCTGCTGGTGGTCGACTCCAGCCGGTCGAGGTATCCGCTCAGCTCGGGGAATGTCACCGCAGCTCTTCGAGCCGATCAATGAAGCGGCGCTGTGCGGGCAGCAGCTTGCGGCGCGCCGCGCCCAGGTCGAACCAGCCGGCTCGATCGACCTCGGGAAACCACCGCACCCTCCCGGACCGGGGCGGCCACTCGAGCTCGAACGTGTTGCTCCGCGTTCGCGTCACGTCCAGGTCGCCCGGAACCGCCCAGGCATGGACGATCTTGCCTCCCGCCTGGCGTACCGCACCGAGCGCTGTCGGCTCACCATCAGGCGGCGGTAGGCCGAGCTCTTCCTGAAACTCGCGGCGCGCCACAGCAATGCCCGTTTCATTCTCGGCGAGCTCCCCCTTCGGGATCGACCAGACGCCGTCGTCGCGTCTCTGCCAGAAGGGACCCCCAGGATGGACCAAGAGCACTTCCAGCTTCCCGTCCCGCTGCCGGAACAGGAGCAGGCCGGCACTCTCGGCGCTCAACGCTCGTCCCTCATTCCGTCCGTCCCGGACAAGTTTCGCATTCAGGCTCGAGGTACCCTGCGGCCACCGCGTCCCGAAAGTCAAGCCGAGCAACCGTGTCCTGAAGGCAATGCCCTCTGTCATTCTTACCGGGTGAATCGGATCCCGGGCTACCGGCGCCGCTTCAACGAGATGGCGGGCACGAACATCGACCGCCTCGCCGGAATTTCAGACGGCATCTTCTCCGTCGGCATGACCTTGCTCGTCCTGGGCCTGGCGCTACCGACGTTGAGCGCTCACGGCACAGAGGGAGACCTCTGGCGGGCGCTGCTGGGGCTGGGCCCGAATGTCCTGGTGTACACGCTGAGTTTCATGACCCTCGGCATCTTCTGGGTTGGCCAGGGGACGCAGCTCAATCTGCTGGCGCGGAGTAATCGCAACTACTCGTGGCTGCAGCTCGTCTTTCTCTTCGCCGTCACCGTCGTCCCCTTCTCGACCCAGTTGCTGGCGCATTTTCCAACCTATCGCGTGGCTCTCGTCGAATATTGGCTCAACATCTTGCTCCTGGGCATGACGCTGCTGGCAGGACTCCAATACGGTCTTCGGGCGCACCTGTTCAAGGAGGCAGAGATGCCCGAGGTGGCCCCGCTGATGCGCGGCCGGATTTTCATCGCCCAGTCCCTGTACGCGATCGCCACGGCCACCTGCCTCGTCTTTCCGACCTGGGTGAGCATCACGCTCATCTTCCTGGTCCAGCTGAATTACGTGGTCGCCCCGCGCATCCCGATTCTGCACCGGTTCTGACACGTTCGATTCGGTGGATCCGGCTAGGCTGCCCGGTCCTGCGTGCGTTCCCACTCGGCCAGCCAGGACAGGAGGCCAGCCGCCGGCATCGGCCGGCTGATGTAAAACCCCTGGGCCGAATCGCAGCCCAGCGCGGCCAGCAAATCCAAGGTGCGAGCATCTTCGACCCCTTCGGCCACCGTCTCCAGGCGCAGGCTGTGGCCAAGTTCGACCGACGCCCGGACGATGCTGGCTCCACCGGTCGCCCCCGCCACCCGCGAAACGAACGACTTGTCGATCTTGATTTCGTGCACGGGCAGCCGGTGCAAGTAGGCCAGCGAGGAGTACCCGGTCCCGAAGTCGTCCACCGCCAGGCGAACGCCCAGCTTCCGTAGCCGCCCCAAGGTTTCGATGGCGCGCTCGGGCTCGGACATGATGATGCCTTCCGTGATCTCCAGGCGGAGCCAGGACGGCTCTGCCTGCGTCTCGCGCAGGGTGGTGGCCACCAGATCTGGGAATCCCGGATCAACAAGATCGCGCATCGAAATGTTGATGGCGACCGGGATGGTATGACCAGCTGCGTGCCAGGACCGGCACTGGCGCAACGCGGCGCCGAGCGCCCACTGCGTCAACGGCTGGATCAATCGCGTCTTCTCGGCAAACGGAATGAATTCCATGGGAGGAACCATCCCCCGGAGTGGATGATTCCAGCGGACCAGGGCTTCCACGCCGGTGATGCGTCGGTCGCGAAGACTGATGATGGGCTGATAGTGCAGGACCAGCTGGCCTCCGGCGATCCCCTGACGAAGCTCTGCCATCAGGGTGAGGCGACTTAAGCCTCGCCGGTCGTACTCCGGTGCATAGACCACGGACTCACCACGCGAGCGCTTGGCCACGAACAGGGCGATGTCACCGCAGCGCAGGAGGCTGTCGGCCGTGTCGCCATGGCGGGGGTAGACAGCGATCCCGATACTGCTGGCGATGTCGAGCAGCTGACCGTGCACTTCGAACGGGCGCTCGAGGGCAACCAGCAGCCGTCCCGCGGCGGCGCTGGCCCCGGCCTCGTCCATCTCCGGGAGGACAATCCCGAACTCGTCTCCGCCGAGCCGCGCCACCACGGCCCCTTTGGGGAGCACCTCCCCCAACCGAGGGCCGATCTGTCGCAGCAGCACGTCCCCGGCGTCGTGGCCAAAGGTGTCATTCACCTCTTTGAAGTGGTCGACATCCAACATGAGGAGGGCCACCGCATGATTCCGGGTTCGGCCGTCGTCCAGGGCGGCGCCCAGCTGGGCGTGGATGAGGGTACGGTTTGGCAGCCCCGTGAGCGCGTCGTGCTGGGCCTGGTACTCCAGTGCCCGGCGGGCTTCGTTCCGTTCGGTCATGTCGCGGGCTAGCGTGAAGACGAGATCCCGCCCCCCGGCTTCGAATTGCATGTCCGTCCCCTCGAGCTCGATGATGCGTCCATTCTTGGTGGTGATCGTGGTCGCGAACGCTTTGGCCTTTTGGCCCTGCAATCGCTCGAGGAGGTTGGGCGCTGATCCCTTGTACTCTCCCGAGGCCACCAGGTCGAAGAGCGATTCCTTTTGCATCAGCTCGTCCGAGCTGAAGCCGGTGATTCGGCTGAATGCTTCGTTGATGTAGATCGGCCGGGTCCCGTCCGTCAGGATGATGATCTGGTCGAGGTCACTCTGCGCCTTGATCAGGGCCCCGTACATGCTGGTCTGCTCCTTGAGCTCGTGCTCGGCCTGCTTGCGGGCCGTGATGTCTTGGACCTGGTTGACCAGATACTTGACCGTGCCGTCCTCCCCGACAACGGATGACACGCTGAGCAGCACCCAGAGGGCCTTCCCATTCTTGTGGACGCAGCGTTTCTCCAGGTGGAAGTAGCCGATCTTGCCCGCGATGAGGTCCGTCAACGGAGCGACGGCTAGGTCCTGGTCGGCCGGGTGCGTGATGTCCTGCCACCCGTTGACTAGCAGCTCGCTCTCCTCGTAGCCGACCATCTGGCAGAACGCCGGGTTAACCGCCAGCCATCGCCCGTCCGGTGCCACCAGGACCTGGCCGGCCGCCACGCCGTAGAAGAGACCGCGAAACCGCTCTTCGCTCTCACGGAGCGCCAGCTCGGCTCGACGGCGCTGGGTCACGTCGGTCACCATGGCCAGGGAGCCCGTGTAGGTCCCGTCCTCAGCCCGCGACGGACTGGCCTCCAGCTCGGTCCACAGCTCGGATCCGTCCTTGCGTCGAAAGCGCGTCTCGTGATGGGCCTGGGGTTCTGCCTGGCGCCTGCTGACATTGGTCGCGAACATCGCCTGGGCATCCGCGTCCATGAAGTCGAGCACGGATCGGCCGATCACCTCGTCCACCGTGTAGCCAAGCATGCTCGCCATGCGCGGATTGACAAACGTAGTCCGGTTCTCCGCGTCGATCACCCAGATGCCTTCGAAGGCCGTCTCCACAATCCGTCGGTACCGCTCCTCACTCGCGCGCAGCGCCGCCTCCGCCCGCCGTCGTTCCGTAATGTCTCGTAAGAAGCTGCTGAACACGTATCGGCCGCCGGACCGCGCGACTGCGATCGAGAGCTCGACCGGGAACTCGTGCCCGCTCCGATGGAGCGCTTCGATCTCGACGCGCCGGCCAAGGAGCGGTCCCTTTCCGGTAGCCAGAAACCCGGCCAGGCCTCGACGGTGAGCCTCGCGGTACCGGCCTGGGATGACGGTCTCTTCCAGGAGGCGTCCGACCGCTTCCGCCCGGGACCAGCCGAAGGTGGCTTCCGCCTGGGGGTTCCAGTCTATGATCCGCCCCTCCTGGTCCATCGCCACCACCGCGTCGATCGCCGAATCGAAGATGGTGCTGAGGCGCTCGAGGTGGTCTTCCTTTGCGGTGCGGGCGGCGGTGCGTTCTTCCCAGGCGCGACGCTCGCGTTCGATGGCGGGTGCGAGGCGCGACAGATTGTCCTTGAGCACGTAGTCGTGGGCGCCGGCGCGCATGGCGGCCGCGGCCGCATCCGCGCCGATCGACCCTGACACGATAATGAAGGGAACGTCCGTGCCGCGCTTTTTTAGGATCTTGAGCGCGGGCACGGCCCCGAACTGGGGCAGGTGGTAATCGGCAAGGATCACGTCGGGCGAGGTCTCGAGCGCGCGCTCATAGGCTTCGGCCGTGTTGACCAGCTCCGAAGTAATGTCAAAGCCGTCCCGCTTGAGCTGCGCGATGATCAGCTCGGCATCGTCCGGCCGGTCTTCGAGCAGCAGGAGGTGAAGCCGTCCTAGTGCCATGGCGGTGACCTAGGCGGCCGCTCGCTGCGAAGGACGGTTGCGGATCAGCCAGCCGCCCATGGGTCTGATCGGTCAACGAGTTCCAGGGCGGGTCCATGCGACCTAGGCACTCTTGCCTAGGCTTCAGAAAATGGACCGATATGGCCCGCAACCGAGCAGCCGGGGGCACCGGAACGTCTCCCTCGTCCGAGGTAGAGGCCAGACGATCTTCCCCCCGTTGGGGAAGGGGAAAGTTAACCTGTAAAGGTGACGAGTCGCTCGGCCGGCGTCGCCACCGGCACCTGGCTGGAACTTCCCTACGCCGCGTGGAAGGACACCATGGACACCCTCCACATGGAGCTCCAGATCGTCGGGAAGGTGCGCCTGGCCCTCTCCCCTTTCGAACCCCAGTGGGCCAACGTCCCGCTCTACCTGACCGCCCGCGGCCTCACCACCACTCCGATGGCATCGGGCGACCAGATCTTCCAGATCGACGTCGACCTGATCGATCACCAGGTCGTCGTACTGACCACAGCCGGCGACTCGCGGCGAGTGGCCCTGACCGGGCGGCCGGTGGCAGATTTCTATCGCGACTTCACCGCGGCACTGCGCTCGCTCGGCATCGAGGTCCAGATCTCGCCGCGGCCGTCCGAGGTCGCGGACCCAGTCCCGTTCGCGGAGGATATCATTCATTCGGCCTACGACCCGACCTGGGCCACCCGGTTCTTCCACGTCCTGTCGCAGGTCGACCTCGTCCTCAAGGAGCACCGGGCACGATTCCGCGGCAAGACGTCACTGGTCAGCTTCTTCTGGGGCACCTTCGACCTGGCCCTCTCCCTGTACTCGGGTCGTGCGGTGGAGCCCCCCGTGAACGCCGGGGTCATTGCGCGTCGAGGCGGGGACGCCGAGGTGATCTGCACCGGCTTCTGGCCGGGCAGCGCGCAAGTCCCGGCGCCGACCTTCTTTGGCTATGCGTATCCGGCGCCGGTGGGAATCGAGAGGGAACCCGTCCGGCCCGCCGGCGCCCACTGGGATCCGGCCGTGCGGGAGTTCCTCCTTCCGTACGATGACGTCCGCCGTGCCGCGTCCCCACGCCGGGCGATCCTCGAATTTTGTGACAGCCTGTTCGAAGCTGGCTCTCGCCTCGGCCGCTGGGACGACGGCCTGATGATCGCCGGCCCGGCAAGCTGACACTGTCCTCTACCCTCCTCCAGGGAGGTGCGATCCCTCATTAATTCACGCTCCGTACACGTGCTTGATTAAATCTGGACAATCTGGTAAATACCTAGGCATCCGCGCGCCCGGTCCCCTCGAACGGCCAGCCAGGGAGCTCATCCGGCTAGCCCTAGTCGCCCTGGCCTATTGGCTGGCGGCTCGCCTGAGCCTGAACCTGGCGCTGGTGCACGGTCAGGTGACGCCCATCTGGCCCCCGACCGGGATCGCCCTGGTGGCCATGCTGGTCATCGGCCGCCGGGTCTGGCCGGCCATTGCCGTCGCTGCGTTCGCGGTCAATCTTCCGATTGGCCCATCACCCCTGGGCGCGGCTCTGATTGCCGCCGGCAACACGCTGGCTCCCCTGGTTTCGGTCGAGCTCCTGCGGCGGGTTGGCTTCTACCGCGAGCTAAACCGGCTCCGCGACGCGATCGCCCTCATCATCCTGGCGGCACTGGCCGGCATGACCATCAGCGCGACCATTGGGAGTGCCGTCCTCGTCTTCTCCGGAGCCGTCTCGCCGACCGAATTCTGGCCGACGTGGGCGGTCTGGTGGGTGGGCGATGCGATGGGCATCCTGCTGGTGGCGCCATTCCTCCTGAGCCTGCTCGCCGGCCCTTCGATGCCTTTAGCCTTTACCTGGCGACGGGGGCTGGAGCTGATGGGGCTGCTGGCCGCCACGGCGGTCGTGACCTACGTGCTTTTCCAGAATCGGCTGCGGCTCGAATACCTGGTTCTTCCGCTGATCATGACCATCGCCTGGCGGTTTCGGCTGCGAGGCGCCGCCCCGGCTGCCCTGATTGCGTCCGGGGTCGCCATCTGGTCGGCCACCCAGGGGGCCGGCCCGTTCGCTGGCGAAACGCTCTTCCAGAAGATGGTCACCCTCCAGGTCTTCAACGTGAGCGTCGCGCTGGCGTCATTCCTGCTCGCCTCTTTTGTCGACACCCAGGAACGGAAGGAAGAGATGTCGCGCCTGTACGATTCCGCCAGGCTGGCCAGCGAGGCGAAGACCGAGTTTCTGCACATGGCGGCCCACGAGTTGCGAAACCCGATTTCGGTGCTGACTGGCTACCTGGTGATGCTGTCCGATGGGTCGCTCGGCCCGGCTCCCGAACGATGGAAGGGGCCGCTCGAGGTTCTGACCACCAAGACTCGCGAGCTGAACCACATCGTGACCAGCCTCCTGGAGGCTTCGCGGGTGGAGGCCAATCCGCTGCCGCGCAGCCGCAGCCTGACGGACCTGCGCACGGTTGTCCGGGAAGCCTGTGAACGGGCTCGGCCGCAGGCCGATCTGCTGGCGGCCGAGATTGCCACGACTCTGACCGGTGATCCAATCAAAGTGGAGGCGGACGCGGAGGAACTGGGTCGCATCCTGGACAACCTGATCAACAACGCGCTGACGTACAACCTCCGGGCGCCCCGGCTGTCGATCGCCGTTTCTAGCGACCGGGACCGGGCGTTCGTCCGGGTGGCCGATAACGGGGCTGGGATTCCCGAGGACGAGCGGGAGCGGGTTTTCGAGCGCTTCCACCGAACAAACGACCCGGCTTTTCGAAATGTTCCGGGCACCGGGCTCGGACTGTACATCGGCCGGCAGCTGGCCGAAGGTCATGGAGGCAGCCTCGCGATCGAAAGCAGCTCGCCGGGTGACGGGACCGTCTTCGCGCTTGCCCTCCCGCTGTTCGTTGCGACAGCGGCCCGTGACCAACGGCACGAGCCTGCTCCGGCACTGGTGAGCGCGAAAAACACGAGCTGAACTCAGTGGGCTGCATCCGTCGCACTCCTTCCTGAGTCGTGGGGGTTCGGAAAAGGGGTACCCTCTGATCCATGATGGCCCAGCTCGCTGGTTGGCATGACTACTTCATGGTGGTGGGCGGTGGTGCCGCGGCCCTGACGGGCCTCGTGTTCGTGGCGATGACCCTGCACCTGGATGACATCGTCACCGACCCCGTCCATCGCCATCGAGCCCGAACCATCCTCACCGGCTTGACCGCCGTCTTCATTCGCTGTGCGCTCGCGCTGATGGGAGGCCAGAACGGGCAGGCGATCGCGGTGGAGCTGATCTTCGTCCTTTTCGTGGTCGAGGTCGTCCTCTACCGGAGCATTCGGCAGGCGATGAACAGTGCGGACCAGGGCGTGCTGCTTCGCACGCTGGGAAGTTTCGCCTGCCTCGTCCTGGAGCAGACCGGCGCCCTCATTCTATTCGTCGGCAGCGCATGGGGCCTCTACCTGGTCGGCATCGGAATGATGTCGTCGTTCATCTTCATGGTGACGGGGGCCTGGCTGCTGCTGGTCGGTGTCGGAAAGGCGGAGGTCGGTCGCGCAAGGGCAGCCGGATGAGATCGAGACCATGGACGCCGTGGCTTCCATGGCGACGGCGGGCCGGCACCAGCGCCGGCCCGCACCCGTGAGTCTTTCCTAGCGGGGCGCCATCTTGAGAAGCCCGAAGGCTGCGCCCTGCGGATCGCTCACGATGGCAAAGCGACCGCCCGGAAACTCCATGGGCGCGACCATCTCGCGTGCGCCGGCCTGCGTGGCGGCCTTGAACGACTTGTCGACGTCGCCAACCGCGAAATAGACCAGCCAGTAGCTGGGGACCTGGGCCGGAACCATGGCCTGCATTTCCTGCCCGCCGGCGATGCTCTCGCCGCTGAGCTGAAACTCGGTATACGGCGGTTGGTCCGGGCCCATCGATTGGGGCTTGGGGGTCCACCCAAACACCTTCTGGTAGAAGGGGATCGCCTTGTCGACGCCGCGCGCGTTGAGCTCCGCCCATCCGAAGGTGTTCGGTTCGCCGACAGGCATGGGGGTTCGCATGGCCCGCGGCTGCCAGGCAGAAATGACCGCGCCGCTCGGATCCTGGAAGGCCGCCATGCGGCCCTGATCACCGACGTCGAAGGGCGGCGCGACGACCTTGCCACCCGTAGCCTGAACCTTCTTGGCCAGGCCGTCGGCATCATCGGTGCCGATGTAGACCGACCACGCGGTGGGCGCCTCCGGTGACATCTTGGGTCCAACCCCCGCCACCTGTTTGCCGCCTACGGTGGCCATCCCGTACCCGCCGTATTGCGGATCCGGATTGACCTCGATCTTCCAGCCAAACACCTTCGCGTAGAACTCGCGGGCTGCCGCCGCGTCGGTGGTCGAGAGATCGACCCATATCGGCTTATTCGCGACTGCAGTCTTGGCTTCCGCCATAGCTTGCCTCCTCATGCCCTGGTAACGAAGCGGACGAACGTCACCACGGCGGAGCCGGGTGCAGCCCTATTCTGCACCCCTCAAGCAGAAAATGTCGGCCGTGGGTTCAGGACGGCCTGGCGAACGGCCGGGCGTCGAAGTAGGTCCGGATGCGCACGATCTTGCCGCCCGCGAGGGTGTACCACTCCGCCACCGGCGCCTTGGCCACCGGCGTATCGAGCACATAGAAGACGGCCACGTCATCGCCCTCCGCGATCGTCGCCTGGTGCTCGACCCCCTTGACCATCCCATACAGAGCCGAGATGGCCTTGATGTAGTCGTCGGCGCGGTCGAACCGGTCGATGGGGCCCTCGAAGCGCAGGTTGTCCGCCAGGAATGAGCGCGCCGCGGCGAAATCGCGAGATGCGAGGGCTTTCGAGTATCGATCGACGACGTCAGTCGCACTCGTCTTAACCATACGACGACCCTAGGCGAACGCCGGAGTGGGGGAAATGTCCAGGACGCTGCCACCGTTAGCCAAGACGCCGCTTCGGCGCCTGGATGAATTCTGGAAGCGAGTTGGCAAAGTGCAGGCCAGCTGGCGCCGACCTAAGATCCAGTTGGGATGGAGCACCACAAGCAGCCACCCCCGCCGAAGGGTCTATCCGGCTACCTGGACGCACTGGCGCGGGTGATGTTCCAGACCGGTATCAGCTGGCGGGTCGTTGAGGCGAAATGGCCAGGCATCCGTGAGGCCTTTCACGGGTTTGATGTCGCCCGCGTCGCGAAGTTGCGCGACAGCGATATCGACCGGCTGATGGGCGACACACGCGTGATTCGAAATCGGAGGAAACTCGAAGCCATCCGCGAGAACGCCCGCCAGATGTTGGCGCTCGATATTGAATGCAAGGGTTTCAGGCGCTACCTCGATTCTCTGGGTGACTTCGAGGCCACGAAGAAAGCGCTGCACAAGCGCTTCGCCTTCGTTGGCGATTCCGGCAGCTGGTACTTCCTGTGGATGGTCGGGCGGAAGGTTCCGGCGCACGAGGAGATGTGATGCGGAGCCTTGGTGCCTTTTCAGATTCGGACGGGTTGAGCCAGCTTCTCCTGCGGCTGACGGTCAACAGCACCGTCTATTGCCTGTCGGAGATGACGGCCCCGTGGGGCTTCCAGGTGGCGGCGCGTTCCGGTCCGGCATATCACCTTCTGACGGCGGGCTCGGCGTGGCTGGAAGTGGATGGGCAGCCAGATCCAGTCCGGCTGACAGCTGGCGACCTCGTGATCCTGCCGCGGGGCGAAGGTCACGTGGTCAGGGACTCGCCGCAAAGTGCGGTGACGTGGTTGGACAGCATCCTGGCCCAAACACCGCCGGTCAACGGACACCTGAGCCACGGCGGCGGCGGTGACCGCACCGAGCTGCTGTGCGGCGGGTTTGCCGTCGAGAGGCTCACCGCGCGGCCGTTGCTGGAAGCCCTGCCCACCGTGGTGCACCTTCGCGGAAGTGGCGGTCGCGCGCCGGAGTGGCTCTCGAGCCTGATCCGGATGATTGCCGTCGAGATGGCATCGACCGGCCCCGGCTCGGAGGCGGTGGTCACCCGGCTGACCGATGCGCTTCTTGCTCAGGCGCTCCGTCAGTGCCTGGCGGAGGCCGATCGAGCCGTCGGCGGGTCCACGGCGGTGAGCGATCCGCAGATTGCTCGGGCGCTCCGCCTGATCCGCGAGCATCCAGACCGCCGCTGGACGGTGCCCAAGATGGCTTCGGCCGTTTCGCTTTCTCGATCGGCGTTTGCCGAACGTTTCCGGGCCGCCACCGGGGAAACCCCCATGCAGAACCTGACGCGTTACCGCATGGCGCGAGCCGCCGAATATCTGCGCGCTACCAGGGCGGGCGTCCGCGAGATCGCGCGCCTGACGGGATACGACTCCGAGGTTTCCGTGACCAAGGCTTTCCGGCGGCACTATGGAACCTCACCCGGCGCCTATCGAAAGAGTGCGATGGCGCCGAGCGCCGCCAGTGGAGAAAGGACCGCGACGGTCGTCACCTAACTGCGGTTAGGTCGCAGTTCCCTTATCGATTCCTTGGCCACGGGGTAAGGGCGGCTGGATCGCCCATAATGTGGCTTCCAGAGTGACAGCCTCCGGCCAGCCGGCAGCGGCGGGTTTGGCCCTTCACGTCGACGACCTCCACGTCAGCTATGGTCCGAAGCGGGCCGTTGACGGCGTGTCCCTCGCCATCAATGAGGGAGAGATCTTTGGCCTGTTGGGCCCGAACGGAGCCGGGAAGACGAGCACGCTCAGCGCGATTGAGGGGTTGCTGCGGTCCGACTCGGGCTCCATCCGAATCGGCGATATCGACGCTCAAGCAAATCCTATCGCCGCGAAAGCACGGATGGGCGTCCAGCTCCAGTCGACGAGCTTCCAATCCGATCTCACGATCCGCGAGATCGTCAGGCTCTACGCGGGCCTCTACGGCGTGCGGCTCTCCCGAACCGAAATCGACGAGCTCCTCGACGACATCCACCTGGGGGAGGAAGCCGCAAAGCGGTTCATCCAGCTGTCCGGTGGACAGCAGAAACGCGTCTCGTTGATGATTGCAACCATCCATGACCCACCACTTGTGCTCCTCGATGAACCAACCGCCGGCCTGGATCCGCAAGCTCGCCGGCAGTTGTGGGATCGGATCGAGCGGCTACGCGACACCGGCCGGAGCATCTTGCTTACCACCCACTCCATGGAAGAGGCCCAGGCTGTCTGTCACCGGGTGGCGATTATCGATCATGGCAAGCTGCTCACGGTCGATACGCCAGCTGGGCTCATCGAGAAGCATAAGGACGATCCCAGCGTTCGCCGGGTGGCTCATGGTCAGGTCACCCTCGAAGATGTCTTCATCGGATTGACGGGGAGTGACCTTCGCGATTGAGATGAGCAGCCAACCAAGAGTCTCAACCGCCCACCCTCCGACGTTGTCAGGGATCCTTAGAGCTCTGCTTCAGGCGGACCTCACCGTTCAGTTGCGGAACGGGCGAGCATTGGTGCTGACGTTCTTTCCGCCGCTCGCCGTCCTCTACGGCCTGTCCGCTGCCAAACGCGGCGCTCAACTCGGCGGCCCGATCGTAAAGGTGTCGTTAGCTCTCACGCTCGGCATCGCATTGATTGCCATCCTTGGCTACACCGCGTCCGTGGCCAGGGACCGCGAACTGGGTGTTTTCCAGCGCCTCCGGGTCACGCCCGCTCCGACCTGGACCATCATGGTCAGCCGGTTGGCTGTCCAGATCCTCTCCATGCTCGTGATGACGGTAGTCGTTCTTGTCGCCGCCGCAGTCGTCGAGAAGGTCACACTGGATCCGGCCGCCTACCTGCTGACGCTCGCGATGGTGATCGTTAGCTCGGCCGTCTTCCTCGGCGTGGGACAGGCTTTGGTCGGCCTCATCAAATCCGTGGATACCGTCAACGCCGTGGGGCGGCTCAGCTTCCTGCCGCTCGTCGCGCTCGGCCTTTTCGGTCATTCCGACATCTTCGGAACGACGTTCGAAACCATTTCGCGATGGTCACCCGGCGGGGCGGTGGCGACATTGCTCGCGGGTGCCATGCACCCAGCTGCCTGGAGCAGTGACACCTGGTGGGCCCTGCTGGCAAGCGTCCTCTATTCAGTCGTGTTCGCTGGAATCGGCATCCGGTGGTTCCAGTGGAGCGCCCGCTAAAGGACGAATTCGGTCCGTCCGCCTTTGGGGAGAGCCCGCGCCAATGCGGTCATTGACGCGGGCCTTGCATTTCGGGCCTAGCCGGCAACGCGGGCGACGCGCATTCTGTCGATGGCCGCCACGTTGAATCCCTTCGCGATCAGCCAGATCGGCAGGAGGAGTTCGAACAGGCCTCCGGGAACGAGCCCGACCAGTCCGACGCCACCCACCGTGTCGACGACGCCGAGCATGTCCAGCACCGCCGCCAGCAACAGCGCCGGGTAGCCGATGAGTCCGAGCACCGAGAACGCTCCCGGAACGAGCCTGGTCCTGAACAGCATGTAGCTCAGCGCTACGCCACCGACGGCGGTGTAGACGTAGACAAGCATGACTGTCTAGTGGCGCAACCCAACCAGAACGGCGCCGAGTTCACGATTCGCCCCGCTGGCGGTCGTTCCACTCAGGGTCACCAGCAAGAGCCCGCCGAGGCCGAAACCGACCGCCGCGATGGCGAGCCCCGCAATTCGCATGCCCGCGTAGCCAAGCGCCAGCGCCGGATGCTGCCGTATCAGGATCGGATACAGCGCCACCGCGATCCCGACGGTGGCGACTCCCTCGATGAGCCCCATCAGTGTCGCCGCGATCATGCGCTGCGAGTGCTCAGCGACAGCCGCCAAGAAATCATGCGAGCTCAGGAGCGGGGTCATCAGCGCATTGCTGAGGATGAAGGTCGCGGTCGAAATGAGAAACAGCGCTCCTACGAGCACGGCAGTTCTTCTGTTCGGATCCGTAACCGGGATCGGCTTACCCGGATTCTGTGCGGTCGTGGGCGCGTGGCCGTTGGTCGTCGTAGTCCACACTAACTCCTGAACAAGTCGATGAGGGGTGGGGAATGAGCAAAGACGCCAAGGCTCGGCAGGCCAAGCTTCCTCGGATCCTGGTTATCGAAGCCAATCCCGGCTACCGGTCCGTCATCAGCAATGTCGTCGAAATGGCGGGAGGCCAGTGGGACAGCGTGTCAGAGATCGAACAAGGCCGGAAGCTCCTCGAGGGAACCCGGAAATATGCCCTAGTCATCATTGGAGTCGACGCCGAATCCCGGATCGATCCCGAGGTGCTGAAGGAGATTCGTTCACTCGCCCAGACACCCTTGATCATCCTCGACGAAACCGATAAGGGAGCGCTGGAGACCTTCGAGGCAGGAGCTGACCAAATCCTCCCCAAACCGTTCGTGCCGGACGCACTCATCGGAGCCATAAAGGTGGAGCTCCGTGGGCCCAGTCCCAGTTCGCTGGTCCCGCTGGCGACGCGGATCGAACTTGGTGGGCTGGTGTTCGACGCGGAACGACGGATCGTGCTGCGGGGCGAGACCGTTGGTGGAGTTCACGAAACGTGAATGGGAAGTCCTGTCATTCTTCCTGGCGAGTCCCAATCAGTATTTCCGTGCCGAGGAGATTCTCGCCCAAACCTGGGGCACTGACTCTTCGGAGGAGCAACTCCGCACCTATATCACCCGAATGCGCCAGAAGCTGGCTCCCTTTCAGACCTGGTGCAAGTTGATTACGGAAAAAGGCCGAGGCTACTGCCTGGTTCTTGAGGCAGCCCCGGACAAACAATAGGGTTGGCTACGCACTGCCCGCCATCCCTTGAGCGCCCCGTAAGATTCCGCCTGGCTTTTACGACTAAGGCCGGACCGCCGTCCGACGGCAAACCCAAGCGGCTGAGCGAGCCTCGTCAACGCCTGTTACGCTTGTCGGCCAGCGTGCGGCGGTTCCTCACGGCGGCCCTGCTGGCGGGTAGCGCCACGCTGGCGCTCAGCATCGGCGCCGACGCCCATTCCCTGGTGCGCATGTCGGACCCACCCGATGGAGCCAGGCTGGCGCGCGCGCCGAGCGTGGTCCTCATCACGTTCACCGAGGCGCCGGATCCGAAGCTCTCGCAGGTCCAGATCCTGGACACTTCCGGTCGCCAGGTAGCCGGCGGGCCAGCGTCAGCTGTGCCCGGCGCTCCGACGACCGTCGCCATCACGCTCCCGCCCCTTGGCGACGGGGTTTACACGGTGAGCTGGCGCACCGTCTCCGCCATTGACGGTCACGTCGCAACCGGTGTCTTCGCCTTTGCGGTCGGCGCCCAGCCAGTGCCACCGATTCCGCTGGCCGTCGCCACACCCGCTGCCCCGCCGTCACCGCTCGGGGTCACCGGTCGATGGGGTCTCGACGCCGGTTATGGGCTGCTCCTGGGCGGCGCCTGGGTCGATCTACTGGCCCTCCAGGATTTCTCTCTCGCGGTATTGCTCGTTGTCGGTGTTGGCGACGTGCTTGCGCTGATGGGGGCGCTTATGGTCGCTGAGGCGGCGCGCGAGAATGCCGGCGTCGATTGGTCGTTTTTCCTTGGCACGTCGCTGGCGCATGGGATGGAACTCGTGATCCTGCCGATCGTCGCAGCCGGCGTCGCGGTGCTGGCCGCTTGGAGGCTGCAGGGAAGTCCTCGCCGGGTAGCGCTCGGAATCTGCGCCGGGCTCAGCGCCCTCGCCATCCTGGCCAATGCGACCGTGAGCCACGCCGCCTCCAGTCCGCTTGCCTGGCTCATGATCCCCGCCCACTGGCTGCACGTGTTGAGCTACGCGGTCTGGATCGGCGGACTGGCAGCCGTGTTGGTCGGCATCCGGGGTCTACCCACGATCGACAAGGCGCGCGCGGTGGGCCGCTTCTCCGTGGTCGCCGGCTTCGCCTTTGCTGCCATGATTCTGACGGGACTGGTTCGCGGGATCGACGAGGTCGGCAGTTGGTCGAACCTGTTTGCGACGACCTTCGGTTGGTTGCTGCTCGCGAAGACCGCGCTCTTCTTCACCATCGCGCCCCTGGCGGCGGCGAACCGCTGGCGCTACGTGCGAATGGCCGTTGCCGGCATTCCCCGCCTGCGCTGGGTATCTCGAGGAGAGCTGGTGCTGGCTGCGGTGATCATGGTCGCCGCGGCGTTTCTTACCACGCTGCCGCCACCGAGCTTCGTTCCAGCGGTGGCTTCCCAAAATTTCCCGCATGTCGTCGTGGAAGGCGTCGACTACGGCACCGCCGTCCGGGTGAAACTTGACGTGGCCCCGGGATACCCCGGCCTGAACCGGTTCACGGTGACGGTCCGCGAGGACAAAACGGGCAGGCCGGTCAGCGGGGCCCGCCTGTTCCTGCTGTTCGATCTCCCTGCCCGCCCGGAGATCGGCGAATCCGTCCTCGAGCTGCGAAGCCTGGGTAATGGGATCTACAGCGCGGAGGGCGTCAGGCTATCGCTGGCCGGGAGCTGGACGGTGACCGTGGTCGTGGAAACGTCCACCACCTCCTACGACGCCGTGCTACCGATCAAGACGGCCGAGCGGCCCTAGCGATGCGGAGCGCGTCCGCCGGCGGGACCTTGGGCCTGTCCATTTCAGGACCGATGGCCCCGTCGCAGATACACAGCAACCGGAATGCTTGCCTCAACACTGATCTGAGGAGCTCGCATGAAAAATCTGTCGACAACCCGTTCCCTTTCGGCCCTGGCTTTATTCGGCGCGGTCGCCATCCTTGCGTCGTGCGGTGGGGGGTCGAATGGGTCAAATTCGAACGGGAGCGCGGCGGGCCTGCCGAGCACCGCCACGGTCACGATCCCAAAGGCCGATCGTTTTGAGCCATTTCTCCTCGAGATCGCGGCCGGAGGGGCGGTGACGTTCACCAACCAGGATGCCGATGCACATACCGTCGTTTCCATGCCAACCGACCCGGTCGACTTCAAGCTGTTGGTGGAGTCGGGCAAGTCGGTCAAACAGACATTCAGCCAGCCAGGGATCTACGGCTACTACTGCGATGCGCACTCCGATTACGATCGGGTGACGGGGTTGATCAAAGCCAAGAAGGGCGCGGACGCCTATCCCATCTCGATGTACGGGGTCATCCTGGTGGCGGGCGACAGCCTGCCCCTCTACGCGGAAAAGGCCAAGATCGTGATGCCGTCTGCCGACCGCTTCGAGCCGCTCGCCATCGCTGTCAAACGGGGCACCCAGGTCACCTGGTCCAACCTCGACAGCGATGCCCATACGGTCCTCACCGACCCCGGCGAGAGCCTCCAGTTCAAATTCGTCGTCCCGGCCAATGGCCAGGCCTCCTACACCTTCGATAAGGCCGGTATCTATCCCTACTTCTGCGACGCGCATGCGACATGGAACAGCGAGCTGAAGCGTGTGCAAGCCAGAGTGGGGAGCTCGGAGTACCCGGCGGCTATGGAAGGCATCGTCTTCGTCCTTCCCTGACCCCCATCGGGGCGGGGGGAACGGACTGAAGCACGTCAGGGCGCCGGTGCCCCGGCCCGTTCTTCGATGTGCTTCGCGATGTCGCCCGCCATTCCACGCAGGTTCGCGGCAATCTCGGTGACCGCGCCCAGCTGCGGGTCGGCGGCCAGATCGCTGGCGACGTCGCCCAGGGCCTCGAGGCGCTCCTTGAGGATCTTCCAAGCCGCCTGGCGGTGAGGAAGGATGAAGAACGCCGGCCGCACCACCTCGAGCGTCGGCCCTGCGGTGCGTCCGGGCTGCGCCGGCCCGATCGGCAGGCTGGTGAGGACCGGGCCGAGTTTGCGCATCGTCCAGTTCATCAGGTGCTTGGCCGTCCTAGCCAGCGTGTTGAGCTCGGCATCGGTCTCGCCGTGATGCACGTAATAGCGCGACAGCACCTGGAGGATCACTTCGTAGACCGCGTTGTTGAGGTCCTGGACGCGAGCCGTCCGCCGGTCTTCGATCACGATGCCGGACTCGACATCCGGCGGGAGGCGTACATAGGCCGGGTCGACCGGGCGCGCCGGCTTGAACGTCGGGTCTACCGCCTGGATGGCGAGGAAGTCCTCGAGGATCCCGACGAACTTGCCGAAATGGGACTTGACCCAGTCGCCGCGGGCCCCCTCGCCCTGTTCGACGATAATCTCGATCGCCTTCTGCCCCGCGGCCAGATCGGTGATGGCCAGCAGCTCGGGCCACTCAAAGATATCGGTAACGGCTTGCGCCCGGGGCGGCCCGATGAAGACCGCGGCCTCGCCGTAGCGATCGCAGAGGTGATCGAGTCCCGCCGCGATGCCGCGGTAAAGATGACCGACCGTCGCCCAGTCCTCGGGCTCGCCGATCAGCGGCTGATCGTCGACCGTGAGCGGGCGGACGTGCTGGAGCGCCCCGAAGCCTTCGGCGTCATCGAGCGCCATCCCCTCCGGGCGCTCGAGGTACATGAAGTGCCGCAGGGCGCGCTCCCCGAACGGGACCAGGGCAATCTGGACGCCCTCTGGGTACCAGCGGGAGAGGATGGGGAAGTTCGGCCGCTCGAAGTGGGGCGCCGCGCCCACCGCCGTCAGGATGTTGGTAGCCAGCGCCAGGTGCAGCATCTCCTGCTTGATCACGTCGATCAGCGTTTTCTCCCAGGCCTGGATGCGGCTGAGCTGCTCGGGGGTTAGCCCCTCGTCCAGGCCGCGCTTCAAGGAGAACTGGGCGTAGAGGTATTCGCACATCAGGCCGTGCTCGATCTCGCACGCCTCGCCCAGCAGGTAGACAAGCTCTTCGCGGGTGGCGATCTTGAGCGGCGGCTCGGCCACCTGGCCGTTGGGGCGCTTCACGTGATCAGGGCTGAGCGGCCATCCGCAGGAACGCGGCGCCGCGGGCCTCCAGGTAGATCGCCGTCGGTGTCTCCACGATCCGGGCAATCACCGCCTGGCACGCTGGACAGCGCAGCACGACGCCGGGCGCCTGGGTAAACACCATCAAGGCCCCCATCTCCGCTTCCCGGGCGCAGGCGGCGCAGCGGGCCATGGCCATGGTCATGTCGCGGCCGAAAATCTGCTGCAGCTGGCCCGCGATCGCGTTCCCATCCACCATCAGGGCCGTATTCATGTCTCCCTCATCGGTCTCCATCGTTCTGCCTCCTCAGGCTCCACTTGGACCAAAGCGTTCGGTACGAATTTGTTCGGTGGGCAGCTCCATCTGCACCAGCGCGTTAGCGACGGCCTCCACCAGCAGCGTCGGTCCGCAGACGTAGACACGAGCTCGCTTGTCAAATGGCTGGATGACTTCGCCCAGCATGGCGGCATCGATTCGACGGCGATAGCCGGTCCAGCCGGCCGGTGGCTGCCGGGTGAAGGTAAAGAACACCTCCAGGGTCCGGTCGCTGGCCGCCAGAGCGTCGAGCTCGTCGCGATAGATCACATCGTCTGCGGTTCGGCTGCTGTAGAGCATTCTCGTGGGCATCGTCGCGTGCTGGGCCGCGCGGTGGCGCAGCATCGCCATCAGCGGCACCACGCCCGATCCGCCGGCGATCACGAGCAGCGGGCCGCCCAGGGCCACCTCCCAGACAAAATACCCACCGATCGGTCCGCGGACCTCGAGCCGGTCGCCCAGCACCAGCACGTCATGCAGGTAGGGCGAGACCTCCCCATCGGCAATGCGTTCCACGGTCAGCTCGAGCTCCCCGACGCGCTCGGGCGCGGACGCGATGGAGTAACTGCGCTGCGTCTGGTACCCGTCCGGCGCGGTCAGGCGGATGTCGTAGTGCTGACCCGGCCGGTGGGCCATCCACTTGGGGAGCGCGAGCGTGAAGCTCTTGGTCTTCAGGGTTTCGGGCCGAATCGCGGTGACGGTCCCCGCCTGCCATTGGAGAACGGGCTGCTCCATCAGTCGCCGCTGTAGCGCTCTTCCTTCCAGGGGTCTCCATGGATGTGATAACCGAGCGACTCCCAGAAGCCGGGCTGGTCGCGTTCCATGAAGCGGAGACCCCGAACCCATTTGGCACTCTTCCAGAAATAGAGGTGGGGCACCACCAGTCGGGCCGGCCCGCCGTGCTCGGGGGCCAGCGGCTTGTCGTCGAACTGGTAGGCGACGAATGCCTGCCCGTTCACCATCTCGTTGAGGGGAACGTTCGTGGTGTAGCCGCCATCGCTGAACGCCATGACATATTGAGCTGCCGGGTCGACCCGAACCGTCTCCAGCAGGGTGTCGACCGTAACGCCCACCCAGTTGGTGTCGAGCTTGGTCCACTTGGTCACGCAGCTGATGTCGACTGTGAAGGTCTCCGTGGGGAGTTTCTGAAATGCCGCCCAGCTCCAGGTCACCGGCGACCGGACCAGGCCCTCCATGGTGAAGGACCATTTATCGAGCGGGGTATGCGGCGTGGGCCCCGCCGAGAGAACCGGGAAATCGGTGACCAGGTACTGCCCGGGTGGAAGGCGGCTCTCCACTTCGGCCGGCCGCCGACGTCCAAGGAAGCCCCGTGAGATCAATCCGGCCATCGCGTACCTCCTCAGGAGAGCTGTCTGACGCTGGCTAAACCCGGTGCTCGTCGCACCAACGCTAACGTATCTGGCGTTGTTCCTGAGACCCCCTGCCCAACCCTCCCCGCAAGGGGGAGGGAGAATTCGGCTAATCGCCTGCACGCCCCGTTCCTTCCTGCTCCATCTCGACCCTCCCCACTGAGGGGAGGGGCATGTCAGTCCTTTTCTCCTTCCGCTCCCTGCGTCACGTCTGCGACGGTTACCAAGAGGTCCCAGGTGTTGCGCAGGGAAACGACTAGGAGGAGAACGGTGCTAATCAGGAGCCACGTGAACGCCGAACTTTGCGATGACAGCAGGAGGATGCCGGCCACGATGATGGCCAGATAGCTGACCGCGCTCACGCCGAAACGCAGCACCACCCGCACGCGTTGCATTGGGCTCATTTCGAAGGTCCATTCCCGGGGCCGGCCCGCCGCGATCAGGCTTGGTGCGGCGACGACAAGGCTGACGATGCCCGCGCCGATGAGCTGTGAGGCGGCTGCCGACTGACTCTGCGGGATCACCATGAACAGGGCCACGAAGAGCACCGCGCCGAAATTGGCCAGCGTCACGCGGGCGAGGCTGCGGACTTCCGAGCTGGTGACCACGATCCGCAGGTGCAAAGACAGGCCGACGAACAGCAGACCCACCAGGGTTGCGGAAGCCGTCCCGGCAAGGATGTAGAAATCGTGCCAGCCGCTCACCGCCGTCTGATACGCCACGTGCCAGTAGTCTGACAGGGCCCCGATCCCCCTCCCCTCGGGGTGGAGAGTTACGCCTTGTCGATACTAACCATCCAGTTAATGTCGAATTTGTCCGCGAGCCATCCAATCTGGGCGCCCGAAGGCTGCACGGTCAGTTGCCCTGCAAGGCTGCCACGACCTTCGCGATCACGGCCGCTGAGGCCGGGGCGTAATCGTCCGGGAATTCGGCTTCGACCGCGCTCATGCCGTGGTACGGGCCGGTTCCTTTGCCTCCACCTCGACGAACTCGCCTTCGATGTTGATCAGGATCTCGTGGCTGACGATGTACTTGCCGTCCAGCATCGCGTCGAAGCTCATGCCGAAGTCCTTGCGATTGATCTTGGTCTCGGCGGCGTAGCCAATCCGGTGGCCCATCATGGGATCGTTGAATTCCCCGTACTTGACCACATTGAGGGTCACCGGATGGGTGACGCCCTTAATGGTCAGATCGCCAGTCAGCGTGCCCCGATCGGGGGCCTTCTGGACGATCTTGGTGCTCTTGAACGCGATCGTCGGGTACTTTTCCACCTCGAGGAAGTTGGAGGACCGCAGATCGTTGTCTCGTTGCGCATTGTGGGTGCGGATGCTGGCGGTATTGATAGTGACGTCGACGGTCGAGCGTTCCGGCTGCTCAGGATTGAGCTGACCGGTTGCCGTCACCTCGGCAAAATGGCCGCGGATGGTCATCATGCCCAGATGCTTGGCCGAGAACTCGACTTGCGTGTGCATCGGGTCAAACTTCCAGGTTCCCATCACATGCCTCCTCGGATACGGGTACGGCAGCCAAGGTACCATTATAGGCTTACTTTTTGCAAGTTCCTGCAGTAATGAGCGGGCGGCACTACACTACCTAAGTGGCCCGCAAGCTAAGCGACCACGTGCGGGAATGCGACGAGCGCCTCACCCAGGCCTTCGCTTTACTGGGGAAGCGCTGGTCGGGCTTGATTCTGGGGCTGCTGCTCCAGGGTCCGGCGCACTTTGCCGTGCTGGCACGAACAATTCCAGGCATCAGCGAGCGGATACTATCCGACCGCCTTAACGAACTGGCCAAGGCGGGTTTGATCGATCGGAGGGTGCTCGATGGTCCGCCGCTGGGGGTCGTCTACCAGCTCACCGAAAGTGGCCGCGCGATGGGACCTGGCCTCCTCAAGTTGGGCGAGTGGGCCGAACGGTACATGGCGCCAGCGGCTCGGACTCGCGCCCGTCAACCATCACGCCGTCGGCTCCTGACAAGCGGCAAGCTCCGTTAGGAAAGCACTGACCGTGGACGAGTCGGAGGAGGCTCGGGATGCGTTTCGGGCGCCCTCAACGCTTGGTAGGCGATCTCCATGGCTCGCATCAGACGCTTGGATGAGGCGAATTTGCCTTCCGCGAGTACGACGGGATACAGGTTCATCTCGCGGACCTTATCCATGATCGCGTGCGTGCTGACGCTGGCCCGTTCTTGTTCCACATAGGTACAACTCATTCCTGGGCGCGTACCTGTGAATGGCCGAGCCCTGCATTTGCCCGTCCCCTACCCTCCCCCAGAGGAGGGGCAGTTTGGGCTACTCCTCCCCCAAAGGGGGGTGACACCTGGCCGCTCGTTATGACGTGCGGACAGGGATTCGGGTGGTGCCCTGGGAGGCAAACCAGCTGATCGTCTCGGCAATCGCGCGGGGGTGGGGAGTCGGTTGGCCCCCAAACGCTCGGGCGAACTTGCTGTGGTCGACCACCCAGGGTCGCTCCGATTGGTAGAGCGTTTCGGAGACGGCACGCATCGGTGGGATGACGAGGCCCAGCAGGCGGATGGCAAATGTGGGGGCGACCTGGAGTCGAGGCGACCGCTGCAGGTGCTGGAAGACGAGGTCGATGAACTGTCGGGTAGTGATGGTTTCGGCGCTGGGGACGTGCCACACCTCTCCCAGGGCCTCGTCCCGCTCCGCCAGCGTGACGAGTCCGGCCGCGAAATCCTCGATGAAGGTGTTGGTGTGCGGTGCGTCCGGATTGCCGAGAGCTTGGGCTGGCTTGCCCGCCAGCGCCCGCCCGAAAACGACGTCACCGGCCTTTGACTGGCGGGCGTGCGGACCGTAGAAGTCAGACGCCCGGCCGATAGTCGCCCGCACCCTGCCGGCCCCGTGGGCGTTCATCAGCGTGGTGGCGACCTCCGCCCGCGCCCGGGTGGTGGGACCGATGGGGCGGTAGGGCAGGCCTTCCCTGACCGGACCATCTACCGGCCCGTATGCGTACAGGTTGTCTCCGTAGACCACCCGGGCCCCGGCCGCGGCCGCGCCTTCGATGATCCCGTTCATGATCGGCGGGAGGGTCTTCGTCCACTGGCCGTAGGGACCGCTGGCGCAATGAAACACAACGCTGGCGCCCTCACTGGCCTGGCCCGCGGCCGCCGGATCGGTCACGTCTGCGGCCACCACGTCCACGCCCGGCGGAGCGTCCGCCTTCCCGCTTCGATTCACGAGTCGGACGGGCTTGCCCAATGAGCTCAGTCGTCGCGCCACCGCGAGCCCCAGCGGTCCTGCCCCAAAGATGACGTTCTCTGGCATGGGCAATAGCCAGTCTAGATCAGCCGAGCGCTTCACCACGTGCGGCCGTCGGTCGAGCGGTGGCGTCCCCAGACGTCCCGTCTCGGTGGGGACTTATGGCCCTGACCGGGCCTCGCTTACCTAGGCAATCTGAGAGAGATGGAACCGCAGGTCTCCGTGGTGGAGAGCCGTCAGGTCCTCCTGATCGAGCCCGATGAAGCCGAGCGCGAACGCTTCGGCGGCTGGCTCGAGGAAGCGGGCTTCCAGCCCGTCAACTGCCCGGGTCCCCACCTCCCCGGCTACACCTGCCTGGGCGTGCAGGGACTCCCGTGTGCTCTTCGAGAGGCGGCGGACGTGGTCGTGGTGGACACTCGCACGCTGCCCGGAATTGCCAAGCATGGAACGCCGGCGTGGCGGCTGCTCCGTTATTACCTGTCCGCCGGCAAGCCGGTAGTCGTGATTGCAGAGAAGTATCACCCTGACCGCTCCTTCCGCCCCGAGCAGGTGTTCAGCCTCCGCCCAAATCCCGGTCGAGAGTCGCTGCTGCTCGCGGTCCGTCAGCTGTTGAGGCGGGCAGGGTCCTGGTAAAGCGGTCCGGCGAAGCCGAGGCCCGTTGCAAGGTCTGCGGAGCACCGCTCCCGGGTTGGCTCCCGGGCATGCCCATGATCTGCGCCGACCATAACCCCAACCGTCTTCGCCGGCCCCCGAATGCAGACGAGAAGCCAGAGTCCTCCTCGGCGTCGTGACCGAGGATACTGAGGTCGATGCCTGAAGACGACAGATTGGCAGCGCGCGGGCCAGACATCATCGCCCCGCCCCCGGTGCTCTTCGCGGGACCGTGGCTTGTCGGGTTTCTGCTGGACCTATTGGTCCAGCTGCCGCGACTCCCTTTTGCCCTTCGTCTTTTGGGGCTGCCCCTGACGGCGGCGGGGGTGGCGCTGATCGGCTGGTTCTTCGTGACCATGCGGCGAGCAGGCACGCCGGTCGATCCGCGGGAAGCGCCCACGGCCCTGGTCCAGTGGGGGCCTTTTCGGTTTACTCGCAACCCGGCCTACATCGGCTGGACCCTGACCTACCTCGGGCTTACCCTCCTGGCTGGGGGCCGGTGGGCCCTGGTCCTGTTGCCCGCTGTCCTGTTTGCCGTGGATCGGGGAGTGATCCGGCGCGAAGAGGGCTATCTGGAGAGGCAGTTCGGCGCCGGCTACCGCGAGTACCTGGGCCGTGTCCGCCGCTGGCTCTAGCGTGCCGGCACGTTCGGCCGCGGCTATGATCGACTCGGTGTGAGTGGAATGGGCGCTCGCTGGGGCGGGGATTCCGCCCGAGTCGCGGCGGATGTGGCTGCGGCGGCGGCGGCTTCCTCATCGTGCTCACGGTGGGAATCGTGATGAGTATCTTCAACGCCGACCTCGGGCTTGGCGCGTCGGTCAGGATCCCATTTACCGATAGCAACCTCACCGTGGCCGGCTCGATCGGCGCGAAGGAGAGGGCGCCCGATGTCCTCCCCGGTTACACCCACGGTCGGCTCGGCGGAAACCAGAACTTCATCAACAACTCGGCGACCCTGACCATCGGCCCCGCCGAAGGAACGGCGCTACTCGTGATCGGCAAGCAGGACGGAGCACCGGTGATCGACCTGCACCTGGTGCTCAGCCGATAGCGCCTCTGGGCGCGGCAGTCACTGGAATCAAACTGGTGCCGCGACAATAGGCGGAATGGAATCGCACGACTGGGATCAGCGGTACCGGGGAACGACGCTCCTCTGGACCGAGCGACCCAACCAATTCCTGGTCGAAGAGGTGAGTGGCTTGCCTCCAGGCCGGGCGCTCGACCTGGGGGCCGGCGAAGGCCGCAATGCCGTCTGGCTGGCGGAGCACGGATGGCAGGTGACGGCCGTCGATTTCTCGCAGGTGGCCCTGGAGCGGGCCGCGGCGGTGGCCAAACGCGCCGGCGTGCAGGTCGACTGGGTGGCAGCCGACCTGACCGACTACACCCCAGCGGCCGCCGCGTTTGATCTCGTCGTCATCCTCTATCTACACCTCCCGCCGGACGCTCGACAGCGGGTCCTCGACCAGGCGGGGTTGGCGCTGCGCCCGGGTGGGCGGCTCGTGATCGTCGGCCATGACCTCCAGAATCTGGCCGCCGGCCACGGCGGTCCACAGGATCCCAGCGTGCTGTACACGCCAGGCGGGATCGCCGCCGAGCTCTCTGGGCTGACTATCGTACGCAGCCAAACGGTGAAACGCCAGGCGCACTCGGTGGCGGGCACGGCCACGGCCTTTGACGCCCTGGTGGTCGCCGTGAAGCCGGGCACCCAGCCCGCCAACCTAGGCGTCACGGCACGCTGGTCGGGAACGCCGTTCCAGTTTGACATCACCGGCCCGCGCGGACAGATGGTGGTCGTCGATGAGCCCCCACCGCGGGGATTGGATCGGGGCATGAAGCCCAGCGAGATGCTGCTGGGGGCGGTCGCTACCTGCTCGGCGATCAGCGCGGTCTCGCTCCTGCAGAAGATGCGCCAGCCAGTGCGGTCGCTGTTCATCCGGGCGGAAGGAACCCAGCAGCCCGACTGGCCGAGGGCGTTCACCGACATCCACCTGCAGTTCGTAATTGGTGGGGATGGGCCATTCGACCAGACACTGGTCAAAAAGGCGATCGACCTGGCGACCACGCGCTACTGCCCCGTCAGCGCCACCATCGAGCTGGGTCAGGGCGGCTGCCGCATCGACGCCGGCTTCACGATCGTCCAGGACATGCCCACCGGGCCCGAGTAGCCACTTTAGGCTCCCTCGGTCATCAGGCTCGTGCAGTCGGCACAAGCCACCTAGGCACAGTCCGGCTCCCCAGGCACGTTGATCACCGCATGGAAGGTGGTGGCCTTCCGCTCTTGCTTCGGCAGCGCAGTGTTTCGCAGTACCTCGGCCACGCCAGCCGGCGACCCAGCAGCGGCGCCTGGGCAATCGGGAGGTAAACCTGCCGTGGGTACTCTGCAAGCGGAGACAAGCGCGACCAGTACGGTCGAAGCTTCGCACGGCTTCGGCCTCATTAATCGAGTCAGCGAGACGGCGACCCTCGGAGCCCAGCTCGACGCCGTCCGTCACCGGCTGAGCGGGTCACTTGAGCTTCGAGGCGAGGCTGGCATCGGCAAGACCGCCCTCCTCGAGCGCGCCATGATCCTTGCTGAGCCGAGCACGAACGGCGGCGGACCTATTTCCACCTAAGCCACCCCCACCCTGCCTCCCCCTGAGGGGGAGGGACGCGGTTAGGTCAGGCCACCTTGCGAGCCTGTGCCCCCAGGAGGGAGAGCACGGCCACCTCTTCGGCTGGGTGCCCCTCATCGCCTGGTCGGGCGGACGATTCGGCGGCTTCCGCGACGCCCTTCTCCCACGCATGGAAGAGCGTCCCGTCAAGGAAGCCCTGGATCACGGCCGGGTGGACATAGCATTTCTTGCAGATGGCGACGGTGTTCCCCAGCTGCTTGGCGACTGCCTTGATGGCGGCGCTGACCAGTCGCGCACCCTGGCGCGGGGTTTCAAATGGCCCCAGTTCCTGGAGCTCCCGGACCGCCAGGACGGTGCCGGCCCAGGTGCGGAACTCTTTGGCGGTGAAGCCTTGGCCGCTGATCTCGCGAAGGTAGGCGTTGACGTCGTCCGAGCTGATCGAGCGGGGCTTCCGGTCGCCGTTGACGTACTGGAATAGTTCTTCCCCGGGCAGGTCGGTCATTCGCCCGATGATCCGAGCCAGCTGCCGGTCGCGGATGGAGATCTTGTGGAACTTCCCTGACTTCCCCTTGAACTTGAACTCCACCTTGGTGCCGGTGACGTCGACGTGGTCGGGGGTCATGGTCGTCAACCCGTACGATTCGTTCAGCCGGGCGTAGGCCTCGTTGCCGATCCGGATGCTGGTCAGGTCCATCAGTCGAACCACGGTGGCCAGCACCTTCTCGCGGGGCAGCCCCTGCTTGCGAAGGTCGCTCATCACTCGGTGCCGGATCCGTGGCAGCGCCTGGCCGAAGTCGAGCATCCGGTCGAACTTGTTGTCGTCGCGGAACTCCCGCCAGGTGGGGTGGTAGCGGTACTGCTTGCGCTTCCTGGCGTCGCGGCCGGTGGCCTGGATGTGGCCCAGCGGTTCTGTGGAGATCCAGACGTCGCTCCAGGCCGGCGGGATCCCGATCTTCTTGATGCGCTGGATCTCGCCTTCATCGGTGATCTCGGCGCCATCTGTTCCGATGTAGACGAAGCCGTCGTCGCGACGCTGCCGGCGGATGCCGGGGAAGGCGTCGGAGACGTAGCGCAAACCGGCTTCGTGGGCCGTTTGGACCGGATCGTCCATCTCCGCTACGACGCCGATGCCCTCCGCTTTCTTCCTCGGGTCATCCACTCGCTCCCTCGCCGTCATGATCTCCACCTTACCCACGAGATGGCTGTTACCCAAACATCACGCCGTGGTCACCCCCGCGCGATGCCTGGGCGGGGCCGGTCGTTAGCTCCCTGGACCCGACGACCGAAGCAGGCCAACGACGATCTCCTGGCGCTCATCGGAACCGTCGCGCGCTGAGCTCCGCGCTGCCAACCCGTAGAATCCTGCCGTGGCGGACATGGCCGCGGTGCAACGGTGGCTGGACGCCTACGTCGCAGCCGGGCGGAGTAACGACCGAGCGGAAATCACGGCGCTGTTCACGGAGGACGCGGTCTATCGCCCACTTCCCTACGACCAGCCCTTACGCGGCGGGGAGGCGATTGCCAGGGCCTGGATCGCCGACCCCGATCCACCCGGCAGCTGGACGGCGGACTACCAGGCCGTCGCCGCGACCGGCGAGGTTGGCGTGGGGCGGGGGGTCACCCGGTACCGGGCGGGGGGCGGAAGACCGGAGCGGGAGTACGCCAACGTGTTCGTCTTGCGGTTCGACGAGCAGGGACGGTGCCGCGACTACGTGGAATGGTGGGTGAAGCGGCCCGGAAAGTCATCTGGAAGCTAGGGAAGACACCCCCACCCTCACCCTCCCCTCAGGGGAGGGACATCCTGGGATGCTTAGGCGAGGTCGCGGCGACGGACGATCAGTGCCGAGACGACACTGAAGACGAGCAAATAGATCGCCACCGCCAGGGCGCCGCGCCCGGCGCTCACCAACGGCGCGGGCACACCCCGCTGGGGAATGCTGCCGCGGAAGGCCGCGACGATCCCGCCGCCGTTGACGCCCGGCAGGATGGGGAGCACCTCCTTCAGTCCTGGAACGCCCCGCAGGAGACCCGCGATCAAGCCCTCGACCACAAACACGTAGACCAGGCCCGCCCCGATAGAGCCGGCGACACCGCGGAAAAGCACGGCGAGCACCAGCCCGAAAGCGGTCCAGGTCGCCAGGATCAACCAGGCGGCGCCGATTGCCTTCAGGATGTCCGCCAACGGCGCAAATGACGACGTACTGCCATCGATTTGCACCAGGACCAGGCTGGTGAGGGCGGCCGCGCCGAACAGGGCCAGCGCGAGCACCAGGGCCACCAGGATAAGTAGGAGCAGCTTGCCCAGGAACACCTCCAGCCGCGCCGGTCCCTGAACCAGAATGGTTTGCCAGGTCAGCCACGAGTACTCGTTACCCGCGCTGAGCGCCCCCATGATCAGCACGATGGCAATACCCAACCGGTTGACGTCGGCCAGGACGGTTGAGAGCAGGTTCTCCGGAAAAGCGATCCGCTTCAAGACATTGGGCGGAGGACCGCCTTCCGTGTTGAACCCCGGCGGCGGATGGGTCGAGATCGCGTAGGTCAGGATGTAGGAGAAGGCCAGCAGCGTCGCCACCAGGATGATGACCATTACCCAGTTGGCCGGTCGCTTTCGGAACTTCAGCCACTCGGCGCGAAGGCTGGCGATCATGGCGGCTTCGGTCCCTCCTCAGTGAGCTGCAGGAAGACCTCCTCCAACGAGCGTTCCGCCCGACGGAGCTCACTGACGTCGATGCCATCGGCCACCAGCTGCCGGTTCACCTCGGCCGCCCGGCTGGGGTCGACGTTGAGCTGAAACCGGCCGTCCACCAGCCGGACCTTGTCGGCGCCCAGGAGCTGCGCGAGCACGGTTTGGGCCCGCTCCACCGGGGTGGCCAACACCTCCAGCAACGCCTGGCCACGCAGCTCGTCCACGGTGCCTTCGGTGATCAGGCGGCCCCGCTGGATCACCCCGACCCGATCGCAAGTTTGCTCGACCTCGCTCAGCAGATGGCTGGAGAGGAGGACGGCTCGGTCGGAGCTGGCCATGTGTTTGATCAGGTTGCGCATCTCGACCGTGCCCTGCGGGTCCAGGCCGGCGGTCGGCTCGTCGAGAATCAGCAGCTCGGGTTCTTTCATCAACGCGGCGGCCACCCCCAGCCGCTGCTTCATCCCGGTGGAGTAGGTCTTGAACTTGTGGTGGGCTGCCTCCTTGAGGTCGACCTCCTCCAGAGCTGTCTCGACCACCTTCCCGCCGAGGCCGGTGTACCGCGCCATCACCCGCAGGTTGTCGCGGCCGGATAGGTAGGGATAGAAGGCCGATTGCTCCACCAGCGCCCCCAGGCGGGCCAGCCCGGCCGGCGCGCCTGGGGGATGACCGGCCACCACCGCACTGCCGGCCGTGGGCCGCAACAGCCCGACCAGCATGCGCATCGTGGTCGTCTTCCCGGCTCCGTTAGGCCCCAAGAAGCCATACACTTCGCCGCGCCGCACGCTCAGATTCAGGTTGTCGACGGCCAGCACACCGGTGCGGTACCGCTTGCTCAGGCCGTGGGTCTCGACGACGGTCTCGATGGCTATCTCGCTGCGGCTTTTCTCTCCGCAATCTTGCGCTGACGGGCGGCCCTGGCCCTCTTCAATGCGGCAAGCAGCTTCGGGCTGGCGCCACCACTGCGGCGCCGGCGCTTTACTCTTCCGTTTGTCGCGCGCCCACCAATGCCCTGCAGTGCTGTCAATGCTCGATCTACCGCATCAATCTCGGTCTGCAGCTGCTGCCGGCTGCTTAGGAGCACTAGTCGTGCCCGATCGAGTACAACGTTCGTTTTAGCCATCAGCCACCTTCCTTCACAAGTTCCGCACCACGAATGATACTGTTCCCAAGCAGCATGCGAGACTCCTGTCGAAGGAAGCTCCCGCGTGCCCACTACCTGTCCCCACCTTCCTTTGTTTGGACCCGGAGTAGTCCATTGCGAGTGGCGAGCTCGGAAACGACTGTCGGCGTTGACGTCCGACAGTTTCCGCGCAGCTGGCTGACGCCGAGTACGGGCGCCTTACTGGCGCCCCTCCCCTGCCCCTCCCCAAAGGGGAGGGGATAAGAAGGCCCTCCCCGCAACGGGGGGAGATGCAGCCGCGGACTGTAACTTGCGCGCGTAATTAGCTGCGTCTCGCTGGCAGCACCTGGGGGAAGAAGGAGGACGCATGACAACGACCCTGTTCCGCCGCAGCGCCACGCTCTTGATTGCGATCCCGCTAGCTCTGTGGACGGTCGCGCAACCGGCCATGGCCGCCGAGCGGGGCCTGGTCCGGGGCGCCTATCTGCAGACCAACCTGGTGTCGAACATCCCGGGAATGGCAGCGGTGACCGATCCCAACCTGAAGAACCCCTGGGGCCTTTCGTCAAGCTCGGGCAGCCCGATCTGGGCCTCTGACAACAATGCCGGGGTCGCTACCCTCTACAGCATCGCCAATGGGGCGGCGACACCCGTCCCGCTGGTGGTCCAGATCCCGGCACCCGGCAATCTTCCTGGCGGGGCACCAACCGGAACGGTCTTCAGCGGGTCCGGTAACTTCGAGGTCTCGGAGAAGGGGAAGTCGGGTCCGAGCCTATTCCTCTTCGCCACCGAGGACGGCACCATCGTCGGGTGGAGTCCTGGCGTCGACCTGTTCCACGGGATCATCGCGGTCGACAACTCGACCGCCGTGGACAGCGCCGGCGACGTCGGCGCCGTCTACAAGGGCCTGGCCATCGACTCGGCGTCGGCGGGGACCCGCCTCTACGCGGCTAACTTCCGCTTCGGCACAGTCGACGTGTTCGATAGCACGTTCACGCCGGTGAAGCGCGCCGGGTCGTTCTCGGATCCGGGCATCCCGGCCGGCTTCGCTCCCTTCGGCATCCAGAACCTGGGCGGGCAGCTGTATGTGACCTACGCCAAGCAGAACGACGCCAAGCATGACGACGTCAAAGGGCTGGGCAATGGCTACGTCGACGTCTTCGACCTGAACGGCAGCCTGGTCCGGCGATTTGCCTCGCAGGGCACGCTGAACTCGCCCTGGGGTCTGGCTATCGCGCCCAGTACCTTTGGACACTTCCACGATGACCTGCTGGTGGGCAACTTCGGCGACGGCCGTATCAACGGCTTCGACCTGGCGTCCGGTGCCTTCACGGGTCAGCTGGGCGACGGCCTGGGCGGGGCGATCCAGATCGACGGCCTGTGGGGTCTTCGGGTGGGCAACGGCGGCCGGGGTGGTGACCCGAATTTCGTATACTTCGCTGCCGGTATCAACGACGAAGCCGACGGCTTGTTCGGCTCCATCCAGACGCTCAACTGATCGTCGCCAGTGACACGAGGGAGGCCTACCCCCCAGTAGCCTCCCTCTTCTCTTTCCTACTCGACCGCCGGGACGCAGTAGCCGCCGCGCACGTAAATCGAGGTCGAAGGGCCGCCCCCAGTACAGAGCTCGTCGTCCACCAGGAGCTTGCCGCCCGTCTGGATGATGACCAGGTCCACCTTGATCGCCTGCGGCCCGGAGCCCAGAACCACGTGGGCGACGCCGCCAGTCTGGCTCGGGGTGGCCGTCACGTCCATCGAGAATTCCGGATTCGGGCAGGGACACAGGGTGATCCCGGGCTGCGCCAGGCGGGCTTTGAGGCGCGCGGTGTATGGGCAGCGCGAGGTATTGCCGTCGCTTCCACAGACGGCGTAGTAGCCGAATTGGGGAATCAAGGGGAACGTTCGTTTGGCCACGGCCACCAGGTCCGCCGGAGCCACGCTCCGTGACGTGGTGGGCGACAGACTGCTCTCGCTCGCAGGGCCGCTGCATGCCGCCAAGAGAATGCCCAACCCCATCGCCGGAACCAGTTGCCGGCCTCTCATGGTGCCCCCCAGGTTTGACTGTCTCGATCGCCGCTCGTCGTGGCGAACATCATACGGCGCTCTCGTAACCTCTTCGCGGACTAATCCGTTGTTCGATCCAGTCGCCGAGCACCTGCTCCGCTCGCGACGCAAGTCCTAGAGGGAGGCGTCCCCCCCGCCTCCCTCCTCTTTTGCCGGCGGAGTAGCCTTGGTCCGAATGCCGCGCTCGAAGACAGCCCTGGAAGGCGGCGATCGAACGGTCCGGCTCGGGGGACTGAGCTTCCACTACCGCGACTGGGGTCGCGCAGGCATGCCCGCCATCGTGGTGCTCCACGGGCTCGGACATAACGCCTCTCGATGGGATGCTGTTGCGGCCGCGCAGGCCGATGGACGACGTCTGCTGGTCCTGGATCAGCGCGGCCATGGCCGGAGTGAATGGACGGCGCAGTATTCCTTCGCCCTCATGCGCGATGACCTAGCGGCGTTCGTGGATGCACTCGGATTGCGCAGCGTCGACCTGGTCGGCCACTCGATGGGAGGCACGATCGCTTACCTGTACGCGGTAGCCCAGCCGGCTGCGTTGCGGCGCCTGATCATCGTCGACACGGCTCCTCCTGATCCTGGCAGCTGGCCGTACACGGAACGCCCAACCCCGCCCGCCGAATTTGCCAATTTTGAGGAAGGGCTCGGCTTCTTGAAACGGCGCGCCCCCGAAATTGAGGAACAGAGGCTGCGCCGCCACCTGGAGCAGAGCCTGGTCCAGCTCCAAAGTGGTCGCTGGCGGTGGCAGTTCGATCCGGTCATGGCCGATGCCATCAGTAACGACCTAGCCACCGCTGCTCCGTTGATCTGGCAGGACCTCCATCGGATCTCGGTCCCGACCTTGCTGCTGTGGGCGCGGAACAGCTTTGTCCCTCGGGAACGTATGGAGCGGGTCAGGGCCGCCATCCCGACCTGCAGCCTGGTCGAGATTCCCAACAGCACCCACGATGTGAACATCGACAACCCCGACGCGCTCGTCAGTGCGGTGCGGAGCTTTCTTGCCTGAGCGGCCCCGTCAGCAGGGCCCGCTCCGCACGTAGATCGAGGTCGAGCCGGCGCCGCCCGTGCAGAGTTCGTCGTCAACGAGGAATTGGCCACCCGACCGGACGATAACGAGGTCCAGCTTGATCGGTGCGCTCCCGTAACCTAGCACGACGTGGGCGATGCCTCCCGTCTGGGTAGGGGTTGCGGTCACGTCCAGCGATGATGCTGGGTTCTGGCAGCGACAGAGCGTGAGCTTGGCTGCCGCCATGTGGGCCTTCAGGCGCTCCGTGTACGGACACTGCGACGGATCGCCGGTGAGTCCACAAACCGCGTAATAGTTGTACTGGGCTATGTACGGGAACGTAACTTTCGCCACAGCGACTAGATCTTGCGCCACGACCGGTGGCGGGCTGGGCGATGGACTGGAGGTCGTGGACGTCTCTCCGCACGCCGCAAGCAGAGCGCCGGCCGCGATCGCTGGAGCGATGAGCCTGAGCTTCATCCCGGCTCCCATCTCGATAGTCATGCCGAAGCCAACGCCGCCTCGGGGGGAATTGGTTACGCCGCCCTATTGGATGGGGACGGGTGGTGCGGGCGCCGGAATATGACCCAGCTGGATGAGCAGCCCGAACATATCGATCGCGCCCCAGTGCTCGGCGAGCTTGTCACCCTCGAAGCGCACGCAGTCGAGGGCCTCGAAGGTTGCCCTCTTGCCGGTTGGCGGCTTCCCCATCATCTCGCCTGTGTTCGTGCCCGAGAACTCGACCCGGGCCCATAGCTTGTCCCCGGACACGCCAGAGTCGCGGACGGTGACGCGTAGATCCGGAAACGCCGTGCGTATGGCTGTGATGATGATCTTCACGCCTTCTCGTCCCTTTCCCTGGCCAGGTCCCGGTTCATGCTCAATGAAGTTGGGCATGAAGTAGGTATCGACGGCCTTCAGATCTCCCCTCGAGAACGCCTCGTCGATTGCGCGTTGAAAGATCGCCGCGTAGTCGGTGGCCATGGCTTCCTCCTCAGGTCGAAACCGTTTGGGTAGCCTTGATCTCCCGTTCCAGGCAGTCGGCGAAGCGCTGCGCCATCCGCTGCGAGATGTCCTGCATGATCGACGACCGACCGAACTGGGCCACCAGGCCGGTCACGCCGATGTCCGACTCCATGGTCACCACCGTCTCCGCGCCCTCCTGGTGCATTTCAGCCTTGACCCGGGCGGTGGCGCCGCCCCGACCCTTCGACTCCTGGCCTTCAGCGCGAAGCTTGGCGGTATGGGTCTGCTCATCGACCTCGTCCAGAAAGACTCTTCCGCGATAGGCTACCTCGATCGGGCCCAGCTTGACTCCGATCTTGCCGGCATAGGTCTTGTCGTCGATTACCTCGGTGAGCTCGGCACCGGGGACGCAGGGCGCCATCTTCTGCACATCGAGCATGTAGCGCCAGACCACCTCGATCGGTGCCGCGACTTTGAAGGTGGTGGTGACGATCACCATGTCATGGTAACGCCCCCCTAGACCCTCGCGTGCCTTGGCTCCGCGACCCCCTCCCCAACCCTCCCCGCAAGGGGGAGGGAGAAATCGTTAGCCGGCAAGCGCGACCCCCTCCCCGACCCTCCCCACAAGGGGGCGGGAGAAATCGTTAGCCCGCAAGCGCGACCCCCTCCCCGACCCTCCCCACAAGGGGGAGGGAGAAATAAACGTCCGCAAGGGCGAAGGGAGCTTCGATAGTCCGCAAGGAAGACACCGCCTCCCCTGCCCCTCCCCGTGGGTCAGGGGACTATAAGACGGCCCTCCCCACAGGGGAGGGGATTATCAATGCCTTCCTCGCAAAGGGGAGGGAGAAGTTGTACGCTGGCTGAGTTCGTCCCGAATTCGCGGGGTTACCGGCAAACAAGGAGGGTGTTGCCAATGTTGCCAGCCGCGTTCGAGTACGCCTCCCCTGGGACGCTGGATGAGGCGCTCGCGCTCCTCGACCAGCACGCCGACGACGGCAAGGTCCTCGCCGGCGGCCAGAGCCTCATCCCCCTGCTCAAGCTCCGGCTGGCCAGTCCCGCCTTTCTGGTCGACATCAACCGGATACCCGACCTCGACGTCCTCGAGGAGCGCGACGGCGCCCTGGTGATCGGGGCGCTGGTCCGGCATAAGACCGCCGAACGGTCGAGCTTGCTGGCCAATCGGTACGCCGTGCTGGCCGAGGCCGCGCCCCAGGTGGCCGACCCGCTGGTCCGCAACCGGGGCACCCTGGCCGGCTCGCTGGCCCACGCCGATCCGTCCGGCGACTGGGGTTCCGTGATGCTGGCCGTCGATGCCGAGTTCGTGCTCCGCTCGCGGAGCGGCAGCCGCACGGTCAAGGCCCGCGACTTTTTCAGTGGGCCTTTCTCGACCCTCCTCCAGCCCAACGAGATCCTGACGGAGATCCGCATCCCCGCCCGGCGGGGCCCCACCGGCGGCGCCTACCTGAAGCTGGAGCGCAAGGTGGGCGACTTCGCCACTGTGGGGGTGGCCATCCAGCTGCAGATGGACGACGGCAAGGTCGGGACTGCCGGCATTGCCCTGACGGCGGTCGGCCCGCAGAACATCAAGGCGACCGAGGCCGAGGCCGCCCTGAAGGGCCAGACCCTCAACGACAAGGTGATCAAGGAAGCCGGCCAGCTGGCGGCCAAGGCGGCCGAGCCGCGGGCCGACCTGCGCGGGTCGGAAGCCTACAAGCGCAACGTGGTCCGCATCTTCACCGAACGCGGATTGAAACGCGCCTACGAGCGGGCGCGGGGAGGTGGATGAGAATGGCGCGACCGATCACGATCACGGTGAACGGCGACAAGCACAGCCTCGAGGTCGAGCCCCGGCTCCTGTTGGTCCACTTCATCCGCGAGCGGCTGCGGCTGACCGGAACCCACATCGGCTGTGACACCACCCATTGCGGCGCCTGCACCGTCCTGCTGGACGGCGTCCCGGTGAAGTCCTGCACCGTGCTGGCTGTCCAGGCGGACGGCCGGCAGGTGACGACCGTCGAGTCGCTGGCGGTGGGCGGCCTGCACCCGATCCAGGAGGGCTTCAAGCAGGAGCACGGCCTCCAGTGCGGCTTCTGCACCCCAGGGATGATGATGTCGAGCTTCGCCCTGCTGCAGGAGAAGCCAGACCCCACGGAGGACGAGATCCGCTGGGCGCTGTCCGGCAACATCTGTCGCTGCACGGGCTACATGAACATCGTGAAGTCGGTCCGCTACGCCGCCCAGAAGATGAAGGCAGCGGCCGCGGTGCCGGTCGAAGCCGGTGCGAGGAGCTGAGCCATGGCCATAGACACACCGCCCAAGGGGTTCATCGGCGAGAGCATCAAGCGGAAGGAAGACGACCGCTTCATCCGGGGCAAGGGCAATTACCTCGACGACATCAGTCTGCCGGGCATGCTGCACATGTCCATCCTGCGCAGCCCATTCGCCCACGCCCGGATCCGGTCCATCAACACCAAGCCGGCGGAGGCCGTCCCCGGGGTGGTGGCCGTGGTGACCGGCGCCCTGCTGGAGCAGCACAAGCTCGCCTGGATGCCCACCCTATCGGGAGACACCCAGGCAGTGCTGGCCACGGACAAGGTCCGCTACCAGGGCCAGGAAGTGGCCTGCGTGATCGCCAACGATCCTTACGTCGCCCGGGATGCGGCGCAGCTGATCGACGTCGACTATGAGGTGCTGAAGGCGGTCGTCGATCCGTACCAGGCGTTGAAGCCCGGCGCGCCGCTGATCCGCGACGAGAAGAAGGACCAGAAGGACAACCACATCTATCACTGGGAGGCGGGCGACAAGGCCGCCACCGAGGCCGCCTTCAAGAAGGCCGACAAGGTCGTGTCCCTGGAGACCTTCTATCCACGCTGCCACCCCTCCCCCCTCGAGACCTGCGGCATCGTGGCCGACATCAACCCCGCCACCGGCCAGGCCACCCTCTATATGACCTCGCAGGCGCCGCACGCCCACCGCACCCTGTTCGCGCTCGTGGCCGGCCTGCCCGAGGAGAAGATCCGGATCATCTCGCCGGACCTGGGCGGCGGCTTCGGCAACAAGGTCCCCATCTACCCCGGCTACGTGGTGGCCACCGCGGCCTCCCTGCTGCTGGGCCACCCGGTCAAGTGGATCGAGGACCGCAGCGAGAACCTGATCTCCACCGGCTTCGCCCGCGACTTCCACATGCAGGGCGAGCTGGCGGTCAACAAGGACGGCAAGTTCCTGGGGCTGCGGGTCAAGATGCTGAGCGACAACGGCGCCTTCTACGCCGACGCCCAGCCGAGCAAGTTCCGGGCCGGGCTCTTCCATATCGTGACCGGCTCCTACGACCTGCCGGCGGCTCACGTGGAGACCGACGGCGCGTACACCAACAAGGCCCCCGGCGGGGTCGCCTTCCGCTGCTCCTTCCGGGTGACCGAAGCGTCCTACCTGATCGAGCGGCTGGTGGAGTCGGCCGCCGTGGAGCTGAAGATGGACCCGGCCGAGATCCGGCTGAAGAATTTCATCCAGCCGGAGCAGTTCCCCTACAAGTCGGCCACCGGGTTCGAGTACGACAGCGGCGATTACCCGCGGGCGCTCAAGCTGGCCCTGGAGAAGATCGGCTACGAGCAGCTGCGCAAGGAGCAGGCGGAGAAGCGCAAGCGCGGCGAATTGATGGGCATCGGCGTCGCCAGCTTCACCGAGGTGGTGGGCGCCGGGCACGGCACCGAGTACGACATCGCCGGGCTGCGCATGTTCGACTCGGCCGAGCTGCGCGTCCATCCGACCGGCAAGGCCATCCTCAAGCTCGGCGTCAAGAGCCAGGGGCAGGGCCACGAGACGACCTTCGCCCAGATCGTGGCGGAGGAACTGGGCATTCCGGCCTCCGACGTGGAGGTGCAGGAAGGCGACACGGACAACACGCCCTACGGGCTGGGCACCTACGCCAGCCGGAGCACGCCGGTCGGCGGCGCCGCCACCGCGATGGTCTCCCGCAAGCTGCGGGACAAGGCCAAGAAGATCGCCGCCCATCTGCTGGAGGCTTCCGAGGCAGACATCGAGTTCGATCACGGCAAGTTCTTCGTCAAGGGGGCGCCGTCCAAGAGCAAGACCATCCAGGACGTGGCCTTCGCCGCCTACACCAACCTGCCAGAGGGCATGGAGGCGGGGCTGGAGGGCGTCACCTATTACGACCCGCCCAACATGACCTTCCCCTTCGGCACCTACGTAGTGGTGGTCGACATCGACCGCGGCACCGGCCAGGTCAAGGTGCGGCGCATGGTGGCCGTGGACGACTGCGGCGTCCGGATCAACCCGATGATCGTGGAAGGCCAGATCCACGGCGGCCTGACCGAGGGCTTCGGCATTGCGTTCATGGAGCTGATCACCTTCGACGAGCAAGGCAACTGCATCGGCTCCAACTTCACCGACTATCTGCTGCCCACCAGCTGGGAGACGCCGCGTTTTGAGACCTTTGAGACGGTGACCCCCTCGCCCCACCATCCGATCGGGGCCAAGGGGGTGGGCGAATCGGCCACGGTGGGGTCGCCGGCCGCCTATGTGAACGCCGTGATCGATGCCGTGGGCCACCTGGGGATCACCAACATCGACATGCCGGTGAGTTCCGACAAGGTCTGGACCGCCCTGCAGGAAAAGGGGGCGGCCGAGTAACGATGCGACTGGGCCTGGCGGACGAGGTGTTGACCCGGGCGGCGGAATTGCGCACCCGCGGGGTGAGCTTCGCGGTCGCCACCGTGGTTCGGGTCGACCCCCCCACGTCCGCCAGCCCGGGCGACAAGGCCCTGGTCACCGCTGACGGCGGGTTGTTCGGTTGGATCGGCGGCAGCTGTTCCGAAGCACTGGTCCGGCGCGAGGCGCTGGTCGCCATCGGCGACGGGCAGCCGCGCCTGGTCAAGATCGCGCCGGATAACCACCCCCACCCTGACCCTCCCCCTGAGGGGGAGGGAGAGAAGGGCGTGGTCTCACACACGAGCACCTGTCCCAGCGCCGGGGCCCTGGACGTCTTCATCGACCCGCAGCTGCCCCGGCCGCTCCTCCTGGTGGTGGGCGGCACGCCGGCGGCGCGCACGCTGGTCCGCATCGGGGCGGCCGTCGGATTTCGCACCTGGGCGGTCCACCCGGGTGCCGCCGCGGCCGACTTTCCCGAGTCGGATGGCGTGGTTGGCTCACTCGACCTGTCCGGTGCGCCGGTGGGGGCAGACACCTGGGCGGTGGTCGCCACCATGGGCCACTACGACGAAGATGCATTGGCGGCGTTGCTTCCCTTCGACCTGCCCTACCTGGGCGTGATCGCCAGCCGCCGGCGCATGCAGTTCGTGCTCGACCTGCTCACCCGGCGGGGGGTGAGCGGGCTGGACCGGATCCGGCGGGCGGGTGGCGACGCCGTCGGCCGCTCCCAGCAGGAAATCGCCCTGGCGGTGGTGGCCGAGATCGTGGCCGAGCGGCACGCGCGAGAGCCAGCGCCGCCCCTCTTCAAGGCCACCGCGGTGGACCCGATCTGCGGGATGACGGTCGACGTCGACGGGGCGCTGCACTCGGTCGCAATCGAGTCGACCACCTATTACTTCTGCGGCGCCCACTGCCGGGAGGCCTTTCTCCAACAGCACGCCGCCGCGTCGCGCGCCTAACAAACGCCACTTGCGAGCCGGCCGCGACCGCGGGAGCGAGCTTCACATCCCGCCCCCGCGGTCAGTCTGTCACTTCACGCTGATGGTCGCCGTGAACACTTCCTCGTCGAGGGCCGCCACGCTCGCGCGCCGATCGGTCCAAACGGCATGGATGTTTCCCCCGAGCGCGGCGATGCCCTCGTAGTCCCCGTACTGGTTACCGAGGTCCGCGCCGCAGCAGGTCTCGTTTGTCGGCGCGGTCGTGACCTGGACGTTCGAAGCGAAGGTGCTGCCGCCGTCGGTCGACCGCGCGTAGAAGATGTCGGTGCTCAGTCGGGACGGATCGTTCCGAGTGTCGTTCCAACTGACGTTGATCGACCCGTCGGCCGGGTCGACCGAAAGCCACTGGTTGAAGTGGTCGGCGAGACCGGTGTCGTCATTGACGCGCAGCGGCGCGCTCCAGCTGGCCCCGTGGTCGGTCGACCGCGACACAAAGACATTCACACCGTTGGCTAAGGTGCCGTCCATCCATGAGCAGAAGAGCCGCCCTGCACCGTCAGCGCCACAGGCGGGATAGAGAAGCGCGCGTCTGGAGCTCATCGCCGGGATGGCGATATCGAAGACAACCTGAGTCAACGCGATCACATGGGTCGGCCCAAACGTTTGGCCGCCGTCCGTTGAGCTACTGGTCTCGAGGAGCGGGTTTTGGACATCGCGGTGCCAGGCCACGTGAACGGTCCCGTCGGGGTCGACGAAGGGATCTGCCCCGATGTCGCCCACCGGGCCGGCATTGATAGCGCTTCCGAACACTGGGTTCGAAAAGGATCGTCCCTGATCCGTCGACTTACTCACCAGGATTCCGGTGACAGCCGACTTGCCGCCGATGCCCCCCGGTGTGATGTCCCAGGCGACGTATACGGTGCCCTGATGTGGGCTCGCCGGCTGGTTGTCGACCGTGATCATCGGTTTGTCATTGAACTGGGCACTGCCGGTGTCCTCGTGGAAGTAGGTGTTGGTCCAGGTCTGTCCGCCATCCATTGACCGTCCCACCGCCATCTCGGTGCCGTTGATCGACCCCGCAGGACTGAAGAAGACGACGATGAAGGAGTAGTAGACGTTGCCCCGCGTATCCCAGGCGATGCCGGGGTCGGAACCGAAGTCAAAGCCATTGTTGACTCGGGCCGGGGGCCGCGGCAGATCGACACCACCCCAGGTGTTGCCGCCGTCGCTGGAGAAGAGCGCGCGCATGGGCAGGCGGTCGATTTCGTTCGCCCCGGCCACGATCTGGCTCGGGTTGTTCGGGTTGATCGCGATCGACGTCTCGCTCTGGGGGCCGGGCTCATTGCTGGCGTCAACGTTCTTGCCAACCGAGACGCTCTTCGTCCGGCTCCCATCCCCGGCCGCCGTGAATCCAGGCGCGGAGACCACCTGGTATTTCGCCCACCAGGTGGGCTTTGTCGGGTCCCCGCCTGCCGCACCGGTCTGCAGGGCATTCAGCGCGCTCAGCGCCACAATGCTCAGGGTCGACGCCAGTCCGAGCGCGAGCCTCAGCACTCGCCGCCGATGTAGGTCAGCCAAGATCTGTCCCTCCTTGCGGCACCCGTATTCCCCCTCGTGTTTCGCCCTCGGGTGCGACTCCGAACATACGGGATTAAGGTTCAGAAAACAAGCGCCAAATCGTGGTATATCCCAAGACCACTCGCCAGGCCAGCCGGGCCGGTCGCGTTGGACCTCCTCACGCGTTGCTACACGAGGTTAGAGCCGAATGAGCAGTTCCGGATCCGCTCGTCGCGCCCCAGCCGGCCACTTGAAGTTACGGTTCGGGAGTTGTATGGTGACGCTGCGTGG